>Ga0307511_10006456_pt1 | contig 11815 bp, 8 predicted proteins | sample 13_EM_MG_FD_200266 | JGI IMG/M metagenome (GOLD analysis project Ga0307511, IMG submission 200266) | Populus trichocarpa ectomycorrhiza microbial communities from riparian zone in the Pacific Northwest, United States - 13_EM | ecosystem: Host-associated > Plants > Roots > Unclassified | place...
ATAACGGAGCCACGCTCATGTCGTGTGCATCCTCTTTTCGTTCTTCCTGCTTTCAAAACAACGACTTACAAGCCATCATGCTCTCGAAGATTGGACACCACTGATGGCTAATAAATATGCCCGGAATGTGGGCAGACAGGTGCTCTTGGTTTACAATCTGCTTAAGGAATGCGCCATGGACAGCTCAGGAGATAAGTTGAAAGAGATGAAAATATTGGATATCCACCCTCGACGATCTTGTCAGACGCTGTTCTGCAAGTCATCCTCAGCCCGCCTCTCCTGCTTATGCTTACATCATTCCGAAGAACTTTATTGAAAGTGGCATACGCGTAGTTATGAGTGGTATATCACGTAAGTTAGACAGTTTAACCGTTGTGGTTCCTGGCCTAAATGAGGAGGACAACCTTCCATTGCTTTATGCGGAATTGATTCGTGTCCTGGGAAATAAGGAATGGGAGTTGGACATTCTTTTTGTCGATGACGGGAGCACCGACAGTACGCTCAATGTGTGCCGACAACTCAATGCCAGGTATCCCCGGTTCAACTATGTGTCGCTCTCCCGTAACTTTGGCCAACAGTTTGCCCTCACGGCGGGGACGGATTTTGCCCGTGGTCGCGCCGTGGTGACCATGGACGCGGATTTGCAGGATCCGCCCGAAGTGGTGTTGGAGATGATCAAGCTTTGGGAACAGGGAGTCGATGTGGCCTATGGCCAGCGAAGGACGCACAGCAATATTTCCATTTTCAAGCAATTTACGGCCAAGCTTTTTTATCGGATTTTGCAATCGATGTCGGATATTTCCATTCCCACGGATACGGGTGATTTTCGTCTGATCGATCGTCGGGTCATAGAACATCTCAAAACCATGCGCGAGCAAGGCAGGTTTTTTCGAGGGATGGTCAGTTGGGTCGGCTTCGAGCAACGGCCTGTGTTGTATGACCGGCCTGGACGTTACAAAGGGATCACCAAATATCCCCTTTTTCGCATGGTTCGTCTGGCCTGGGAGGGCATCTCGGCTTTTTCCAGTTGGCCGTTGCGCATGGCGACGATGACCGGGATTCTTTTTTCCCTGCTGGCCTTCGTCATGGTTATCTATTATGTCATTCGCAAAATTTACCTGGATGATTTTGCCAAGGGTTGGGCCAGCATCATGGTGGCGATTTTTGCGGTCGGTGGAATCCAACTGTTCTTTATTGGCATCGTGGGGGAATATCTGGCCAAGACTTTTGAGGAACTTAAGGGACGGCCGCTTTATATTGTCCGGGAAACCGGTGGTAATCTTTTGTCCCCGATGACGCCGATCAAAAAATCTCGGGCTAAAATCGTCCGCAAAAAGTAAGAATGCCGAGATGAGCGCCAAACCCAAGATCGTGATTATAGGGCTGGATGCGGCCGTGATGAGTCTGCTCCGTCCCTGGGTTGAGCAAGGATATCTGCCCAATCTGGCCGCGCTAATGGCCAAGGGCGTTACTGGCGAATTGGAATCGGTCAAGCCACCGCTGACGCCTGCCGCTTGGACCTCCTTCATGACGGGCAAAAATCCCGGCAAGCATGGAATCTACAATTTTTTAGAACATGCTCCTGATGGCTATGGCATGATTTACACCAATGGTTCCCATCGTCGGGCCGAGACGGTGTGGAGCATGGCTAATCACGCCGGTTATACCGTCGGGGTGATGAACACGCCTTACACCTACCCCCCCGAAAAACTCAATGGCTTCCAGATTTCCGGATTCGATACGCCCTCGCCTGACAGCGCCTTTGTCCATCCGCCCGAGTTAAAAAAAGAGATCGAGGAAAAAATTGGGCCGCTCGCGCTCGACTTGCGTTATCTCGGCTCGATGAACACGCTCGGAAAACGCGCCCGTGCGGTGAAAGAGTTCAGGCAAAGTGACGAACAATGGTCCCGCCTTGCCCTTCACCTGCTGGAGCATCATCCGCAGGACATCATGATGTTCACCTTCATGTCCATCGATACCGTTGAACATCACTTCTGGCATTACATGGACCAAACCCATTACTACCATGATCCGGAAGGAGCGGAACTTTTTCGCGAGGTGATTCGCGAGGTCTATCAGCGACTCGACCGGACGGTCGGAGAAATCGTCCGCCGTCTCGATCCCTCCACCCATATTCTCATTGTCTCCGACCATGGACAAGAAGCCGTTTCCGATCGGACGCTCTTTATTAACCGCATTCTTTTCCAAGCCGGATTGCTGGCCTACAAACCGGCGAATCTTCTCTCTGGCATATCCAGAACCATCATGCGTCCCCTGCACAAATGGTTGCGCCAGTATCTGACTCATCAACAAAAATTATTTCTCACCAGACTGTTGCCCACCATGCGCGACAATGCCGATGCCATGGTGAACTCTTACACTGAAATCGACTGGAGTCGCACCCAGGCGTTTTGCCACGAGGCCCTGGCCTGTCCTCCGAGCGTCAGCATTAATCTTAAAGGTGTAAAATCGCAGGGCTCGGTGGAAAAAGCCGACTATGAAAAAGTCATCCAAAAGGTTTTAACCGCTCTCGATACCGTCCGGGACCCTAGAACCGGCAAGCCGATCATCGCCAAGGCCCATCGGCGGGAAGAATTATACTGCGGCCCTTACATGGACCGCGCCCCTGACCTCACCCTCCAGTGGTGGGGAGAAAGTCCCTTCAATGCCAAACCGAGCCTGCGTCATGAAAATGACCTGCCGCCGTTTCGGATTGAAAAACCGGAACCGCTTCGTTTATCCGAATGGTCTGGGCATCATACGCTCGAGGGTATCCTTATTGCCAGCGGCCCCTGCTTTAAGCAGGGGGAAAAAATATCCGGAGCGCGGTTAATCGACGTGGCGCCAACGCTACTCGACTTGCTGGGTCTGCCGGTGCCGGAAGACATGGATGGCAAAGTCCTGCAAGCAGCAATGAATTCTTCAGGTCTCCGCCATCACCAAGAAAATGGTCCCGCTGTGACGGGAAATACTCCTGCGGTTGTGGTAACTGCTGAATACTCCGCGGAAGAAGCGGCCCAAGTCGAAGCACGCCTTAAGAACCTGGGTTATCTGGAATGAGCACCCCAGCGCCTGCGATTTCCCGGAAACTTTCCATCCTCGTGGTGGCGGCCTGCCCCTTTCCGGCTAACTACGGCTCGCCTGCCGCCATCAAAGAAATGTCCGAAGGCATGGCGGATCGTGGTCACGATATCCATATTGTGACTTACCCTTATGGGGACGGGATGCATGTCCGGGGAGCGCAGATTCATCGCATTCCCAGTCTCGGCATTTCGCATCAAGTCAGCGTCGGGCCAGCCTGGCATAAGCCGTTGCTCGATCTGTTGATGGTCTTCAAGGCTTGTCGCCTGATTTGGAAGTATAAATGCGATATCATCCACGCGCATAATTATGAAGGTCAGTTGGTGGGGATTTGCGCCAAGTTGATCACGGGGCGTCCGCTTCTATACAACGCGGTCAATTCCATGACGGATGAACTGACTTCCTATCATTTTATCAAACCTGTTTTCCTGGCCCGCTGGCTGGCCATTTTTTTGGACTGGTTTGTTCCAAAGTTTTCCGATTATACCCTTACGCTGACGCAGGAATTATTGGAGCTTCTCGCCAGCAAGGGCGTTCCCCGGGAGCGGATGGTCTGCATTCCTGCGGGGATATGGCCTGAGATGTTTCAGTATGCAAATCCCGATCGATTTCGGGATGCTCTTCAACTCCGGGACAAGCGGGTGGTGCTTTACACTGGAACCCTGGACCGCTTTCAACGGCTCGACTTGCTTCTGCGGGCTTTTGCGCGTCTGGGGTTGGAATTCTCCGACACCGTGCTTTTGCTGGTCAGTCCCTTTACCAAGGATATTTTGCGCCGGGAGTTGGAGTCTTTGGCAGAGGAGCTGGGCATTACCACCCGCTTGCGCTGGGTCGATAAACATCCTTTGGAGGATTTGCCCGATTACCTGATTCTAGGTGATGTGGCCGCGGTGCCTCGCCCCCATTCTTCCGGGCAACCCATCAAAATTCTCAATTACATGGCCATGGCCCGTCCCATTGTGGCTGCTGCCGGTGGGGCCAAGGGAATCCGGCATCTGGAAAATGGGTTCGTTTGCCGCGACGAAGATGTGGACCACATGGCGGAAGGTATTTCGATTTTGCTGACGGATCGTTCGCTTGCCAAGCAACTGGGCGAGGCAGGCCTTCGGACCCTGCGGGAAGAATATGATTGGCGCATTTTGTGCCAGAGGATAGAAAGCACCTACTTTTGCATCCTTTCACCTGAGCAGACTCGGACGCAATTGAACGTCGGCGAATCCAGAGAATATCGCGCGTAATTGCAATGGGATGGGAAAACGAAAGAAATTAAAATGGCAGGAGATAAAAAACAGCCCACCAATCGCCCGAGCCTGAGGATCAGGCTGGCGAGATGGATAGGAAGTTGGCCTGTCATCCAGGAACTGGCTGCCTTCGGGCAGGACGTGGCCCAACACTACAAATTGGATCACGTCGCAACCGTTGCCAGTCGGACCGGTCAGGAACTCAAGGCCGATTATTCCCGGTCTTCGTCCAGCCTTCGTTTCTGGTTTCGCTTCATGCTGATTGTCCTGGTGATGTTTCTGATCTGCGCGGGAAGTTATCAGGCTTGGTATAATCCCGACATAGCTCGTCCCCTGCACTTGCCGATGCCTGCGGAGGCCTTTCGCGCCCGGATGATGGACCTGACGGAAGTTTCCGGTGGAGGAGGCCAGGTGCAGCCGTCACAAATCATCAATCTCAGTTCCTGGATCATGGGGCAGGTGACCAAAGTCCCCGTGAACCTGGGCGACATCGTCAGCCCTGACACGATTCTTTATGAGTGCGATCCCGCTCCTCTCGCCGCCGCTCTGACTGCGGCCCAGGAAAAGGTCAATATGATGCAGGATGCCGGGAAGATCGCAGAGAAGCAGGACGCCGGAACGCAGGAGATGAAGAAAGAGGGGCTCGCTTCCGAAGCGGATATCCTGACTTCTTCAAGCAATCTGGCGCAGGCCCGCGCCAATCTCGCCACCGCGCAGCAGACGTTGATTCAGGCACAAATCGACCGGCAATCCGCGCAGGTTAAATCTCCAGTCACCGGGATTGTCATGGGGCGTATGCTCAACCCCGGGGAACGGGTCGTTATGAATCAGCAGGTGATGATTTTGGGGGACCTGAAAAACGTTTATTTCCTGGCCAACGTCAGCGAAGACAAGATCGCCAGTGTCAGTACCGGCCTCAAGGCCGAGGTGGTGTTCGAATCGTTTCCGGCACAGGTGTTCCAGGGTGAAATTTTCTTCGTTGATCCGAAAACCAATCCCCAGACCCGCAGCTTCACGGCCTATGTTAAAATTCCCAATCCCGACCTGAAATTGAAACCAGGGCTTTCCGGTTTTGCCCGCATCACCCAGCAAAAACATGTGCTGGTCGTGCCCGACGCTGCCGTGATGAATCCGGTGGGTGAAAATGCCACGGTGTTCGTCATCACGCCGGACAGTCGCGCGGTTTTGCGTCCGGTCCGTTACGGTATGATTACGCAGGGCTGGGCCGAAATCGATGATGGGTTAAAAGAAGGCGATATCGTGGCGACGGTGGGGCCTCTTTATCTGAAGGATGGCGACAAAGTTCATTATCACCTGGAATGAATCTCTACCCAGGCAAAATCGCGGCGGGCTTCGGCTTGGGCTTGATTGGGCTGGGCACGATTTTCTATTGGTACGATCCGATACTTTTTCCGGGTTACTCTACTTTTGGCCTGCCGCTGTTTCATTCCGTATTGGAAGCGCCATCCAAAATCTATCTGGGGTTGTCCTATGGCGTGGCCATTGTTCTGTGTCTCGTGCTGGCCTGGGTTGGCTGGGAGATGCGGCGTCCTGTTCCGATTGCGTGGGCGGCTTTTTTTCTTCTTCTATTGGGGCTCAACTGTCCCCTGCAAATCGGCTTTTCACAACCCAGCTGGCTGGATCGATTCTTACAGGCTCGCGCGGATAACCTGGCCCTCACGGGTTTCAATAATAACACCAATTTTCTCATTGAGATTCTGGGGCAACCCCTGCCTTCAATGAAGCTGACGGATGTTCAGTATCTTTACGATCGTTGGTACGCCAGCGTTGTTGCCATGCAAATCGGCTGGTGGTTTTACATGTCCGGCGCCCTGCTTTTTTTGGCAGCGGCCATGGTTGCTTTACCCGATTCCGCAACTCGACGGACCTACTTGAATCGGGCCGGTGTGGTGATGCTTCTCTTTCTGGGTTTCCATTGCCTGAGGCCGGTGCTGGGTGAATTATGTTGGAACCTGGGACAGGAACAGGAACGGGAGGGGAACCGGAATCAGGCGGAACATTACTACAGGAGTGCGCTTGCCCTCGATGAATGGAATCGTCGTGTTCCCCGCGTTTATGAAAGACTCGGTGCCCTGGCGGAAGCGGACCATCGCATCCACACGCCCGAGTACCACTTTTCCATGGGGCGAAGGCAGGCGCATCAAAACCATCCGAACGAAGCCCTGGAAGAATTTTCCCAGGCCATGACCACGCGCGATTCCGATTTGCATCGTGTGGCGGCCAATGAATACAGCCAGGTTGCCTTTACCCTGGCCATGCGTCTCTACAAGGGTGGAAACACTTTTGGTGAAATCCCGGTTCAAGTCGACATGGTGCCTTCACAGGCGGGCCTTGCGGCTTTTTATTGGCAAAAAGCGGCGCAGACGACTGAAAGCAATGTGGCTGAAAATTTCATGGCTGCGCGGGCTTTTCAGGATTCGGGTCAATACGATCGCGCGTCGGCCCTTTTGGCTTTGGACATGAAAAAGACCGCCGATCCCATGATCCGGGCCCAACTTTTCAATTCGCAGGGGGATGTCGATTATTTGCGGGGCGATTTGTCCGAGGCCCGCTTGAATTATCTCAGGGCCTATTCTTCCTTGAATCATAACAAGGATTATTGGAGCGTCCGCACGGTCAAGGGCCTGACCGATAACGCCGTGCATCCATGACTCGCGCGTCGCTTGTCCTTTGGCTGAAAACCGCCAACGGCCTGACCGCCGGTATCATCGCCGTTTTGTGTGGCGTGCTGGTGAGTGTTTACGCGGGACTCACGTTGGGCAATCCACCCAGCCAAAGTTATCGGCTCGATTTTTCCGGGGCACGCTGGATTCAATCGGCGACGGAAAGCGACACCGGTTATTTTCGCAAGAGGTTCTATGTCACCAGCACGGTCCGGCAGGCCTGGCTCCAGTTGGCGGCAACGGATGGTTACAGCGCCTATGTCAACGGCATTCCGCTTCGTCTGCCGGAACAACTTGGTGCCGCCAATGTTCCCAACACCGCAACGTTTGTTTCCGCCGAGCCAACGAGGCAATTCGACATAACTTCTTATCTGACGCCGGGCGAAAACAGCATCACCGTTCACGTCGAGCGCCGGATCAAGACTCGTGCCCCTCAACTTTTGGTGAAGGGATACGTTCGTGGCACCAGCGAGAGCCAATGGATTTATTCCGATGCCACCTGGAAAGCCAAAACGCAGACCGACGATCTGGTTGGCCGTCAAACCTGGGTGCAACCCCACCTGGATGACAGCACGTGGCCCAATGCCTTGGTGAATGATCGTGCTATGCCGGATCCTGATCTCCTTCCTGTCAAGGTTTCGCCTGCAGTTCTTCAGCGCCCCATCGAGGGCGGCTGGATCAGTTCCCCTGTGATTGGCGCCGAGCAAGCCTGTTTCAGGAGAGACTTTACCGTGCCCTGGGGGGCCGAGTCCACCTGGTTGGAAGCAAGCGCTACCGGCGATTACCGGATTTATCTTAATGGCAATCTGGTTACCCGTTCGGACCTGGTTCTCTACGGACAATCTGCCCTGGCGATGGGCTCGATCAATCTGCGCCGCTGGCTGAACTGGGGGACCAATCGGTTGGAAATCCAGGTCGAAAATGCGGCGGGGGAAAACGCCCTGTTGGCCAATCTCTGTTTTGTGCGGGGCAATGAAGTCATGCGTATGATCGCAAGCGATTCCTCCTGGCAGGTGCAATCGATTCCACGGGTGAGGAATAGTGCCGATTGGGTTTCTGCCCGCGAACTGCCGGATTACGGCGATGCTCCTTTCGGCAATCGGATGAAACTTGGTTACCAGCCGCTTCTTTCCGCTGGCGAAGTCTCGCGGCGGAGTGCGCTGGCTTTTGCCATGGGTGGATTGATCCTGGTCGCCTGGAGCGCACTCTGGATTTGGTTTTCAAATCGGTTGGCTCGTCAACGCAGAATTTCCCCTGAGCAGGCCCTGACGGTGGATGCCCTGGCCCAGATTCCGGTGGGCATTGTAGCGGGATTGCTGTTTCTCGCTTCGTATGATGTGCGGATTCGTCCCGAGGCGCCCTTCCAGTTTTATATTTTAATCGGTCTTGTCCTGTTTTCGATTTTACTGCGCCGGGGTTTGTGGCATTCGCGGGCCGCCGTGCTTTCGCAATCTTTGGGAGATCGGCTTCCGGTCACGCGCGAGTTCATCCGGAACTATGGTTTCGGATTGGCCCTGGCGACCATCGTTGTCCTCGCCTTTATTCTCCGCGTCAGTGGCCTGATGAATTATCCGCTCGATCATGACGAGATTTTCATGCGCAACGTCACGCATGGCATCCTCGAGCGGGGCTATCCCTCCGTTGCCTACAAGGGCGAGATTTTTCGCCTGAGCACTTACGAGCTGGTGCCGTGGCCCGAATTTTTCTGCGCCACTTTGACCGGTTGGCCCGACTGGAGCCTGCGTGTTCCCGCTTTATTTTTCGGAACGGCGGTCTGCGGGTTGCTCGGCGTGATTGGCGCGCGCATGTTCAATCGCAGGACAGGACTGCTGGCCGCCCTGATCTACGCCTGTCTGGCCTTTGATGTTCTTTGGTCGCGACATTGCTTTCATTTGCAGCAGACCCAGTTTTTCGCCCTGCTTTGTTTCTACGCCTTTTATGAATCGATCCAGCGCGGCAATGGCGTGGATCGGAGATATTTCCCTGCCGCGTGCGTTCTCTTCTGCCTGACCTATTTTTCCTGGGAGGGCAGCGGTTTCATCCTACCTGTTTTTGCCCTTGTCCTGGTAGCGATGAATCCGGGCGATTGGCGCTGGATGCGGCAGTTCCATTTTTGGATAGGTCTTTTCTTTGTTGCCGCACTTGTGCTGATCCAGTTGTGCGGACGGGCCCTTCTGATACCGGTTTATCTGACGATGGGCTATGGGCTGGCCGATATCTCCGGCCCCAAGCTCAATTTCCTGGACCAGCGCAACAACGATTTCTTTTACTTTGACCGGCTGATGTTGATGAATTCCCACATCATTCTCAGTGTTCTGGCCTTGGTCGGGCTACCTCTGCTTTGGCGGCACAAGCCCACGCGCTATGTGTTGCTCGTCTTCTTTTTCCTGCTTCTTTGCTATTCCAATCTGCTGCCCATTTTTTCGATTCGCTATTGTTACTATTACCAGACGCTTCTGGTTTTAGGCGGTTGCGCCGTCATCGTTCAGTTTTACGATCATATTGCCGGACTTTTTGCCACCCTACCTCAAGCGGATTGGCTTTGGGTCGGACGTTGGGCGCAAAGAAGTCTCGCGGTCGTCGTCGTGGTGATGTTTTTGGTTGCGAGCGAAATCGGACTCAGTTTTTACCGCGTGGAACAGCCGCAAGGCAGTCCCGCTGCCTTTACCCGATACAACGATAGTTATTTTGATTATCAAACACCTGCTGTCTTTGTCGGCGGGCAGTTAAAGCCAGGGGACGAGGTCGTCGCGATGATGCCCCACGCTTTCACGCATTTCACCGGGAAAACTGCCCTCGAATGCAATACCACTTTGAACAAGCGGGTTGTATTCGAGCGCGAGTACGATACGCCGGTTTTCATCGACGCCCACTCGGGAAGCATGGCTATTCGCGATGCCGTGCAGTTGCAGGATGTCTATAGCCGGCACAACCGGGTCTGGTTTATTGCCACGCCCAAGGCCCTTTTTAACGAGCAGGACCGCGATACGATCCAGTTGGTGCAAAATGTTTCCCGGGTGGTTTATGAAAATAGCAGCGGTACGGTTTACCTGTGGGATGGAGGGGGGAATCCAGCGACGGTGACGTCATCGACGCCGCCTCTTTCACCGGGACCTTACGGCGGGATTACGCAGCCGGGTACCCTTAATCCGCAGGATGCCACTTCCAAGCAACTTACTCCTGTGCGGCCCACAACCTCGGGCGGCTTATGAGAACTCCGTCGCAAAAGTGCATTCACAGACTGGTTTCCTTGCCCGAGAGAGGTATAAGGAAAGACGATCGAAGCGGGAGGCGGAGAAATCCATGCGGATAAAAACAATCATTCTAACCACTCTCTGGCTGATTGGGGCGGGATTTTCCTGGGCGGAAAATTCCCCGGCTTCATCTCCCTCCATTCCCGTGGCCCCGCCGGCATCGCTGGCGGAGAAAAAGATTTTCACGCTGCGGGATTGCCTGGAACAGGTTAAGCAGGAAAATCCGGCGGTCCGGGCGATTCGCTTTAATCTCGAAGCCATGGAACGGCGAGCCAAGTCGATTCGCGCACTGTATCTTCCCCAGGTGACCGCCACCGGCCAGATCGGTTATGTCACGGGGGAATCGGTCAGTTATTTTTCAGTGGTTGGAGTTCAGGATCCCGAAGTTGCGGTGAGGAAAATTTCGGGCCTCCATGCCTATGAATCAGGCGGCGGACAACTTTACATGCCCTTGATCAAGGAAGGTTCTTTCTTTGGCATGAACACATCGCCAGCGGAGACCATTCAGCAAATGAACGCCGAGATCACCCGTTATTCGGGTGATATGACCTTGCAACAGATTCTCTTCAACGTGACCAAGACTTATCTCGAGGTTGTCGCGTCGAAGAACAAGCTCGATCTGCTCCTGCGTCAAAAAGATATTTCCGACAAGCAGCTCCTGATGGTGAAAGCTCAATTGCAGTACGGCCTGGCGATCCAGAGTGATGTCACTTCAGCGGAACTGGCGGCCGCTCAAAATGAGAGCGCCTACGACGCGGCTTCCAATCTGGCTCTCGACGCCTTTCTGCGCATGGGCCTGATGCTGGGCATTGATAATCCCAAGACATTTGCCATTGAGGTCGCCTATCCGCCCATGCCCAAGCTGCCTTCCTACCCGATGCTGATGGCCATGATTCAGGGTGATCACCCCAACGTGATGAAGCAGGAAGCTGTGGTGAAGCAGGCCCGGGCCCAGCTTGCCCTGGACCAAAACAAGATTTGGCCGACGGTGGAATTCCGCGGCAACTACGCCTATGCGGACGCGATGTCCCAGCCGGGAAATGATCTCTGGACCTCGTTTGTCACGGTGAACGTGCCGATCTTTGATTTTGGGATTTTGCACAACCAGACGCGCGCTGATCTGGCGGCGGTCGAGGCGCAGAACCTGCAACTCCAGCAAACCCGGGACGATTTGCAGCAAAGCCTTTTTGATGCCTACATCGCGATCCGCGATAACACCTACGCCGCCGCCGCCATCAACAGCAGGGTTGCCGTCGCCCACAAGGCCTTCCAGAAAGTGGAAATTTTGCAGCGTTCGGAGTCGGTTCCGCTGTTGCAGGCCATCGAGACCGAGCAGGCATATCTTACTTTGCGGTTGGAGCAGGAGGACATTACCAGCAAGCACATCCTCTCTTATGCCCAGTTGCAGTCGGTGGTGGCGGGACGTTGGAATTGGCTGGATCAGCCGACCATGGCTTCAGTCCAGGTCAAAACACCCTGACTCTGTTTTGGATGATTTAATCCAAAGGCAGGGGTGTTCCTTCCATGGACGGTTCGGGCGTTAAACCAAACAGGC
>Ga0307511_10006457_pt1 | contig 11814 bp, 17 predicted proteins | sample 13_EM_MG_FD_200266 | JGI IMG/M metagenome (GOLD analysis project Ga0307511, IMG submission 200266) | Populus trichocarpa ectomycorrhiza microbial communities from riparian zone in the Pacific Northwest, United States - 13_EM | ecosystem: Host-associated > Plants > Roots > Unclassified | place...
CCCAGAACTAACATTTCTCTAGCCAAGTCTACATGAAACTCGACAATCACCAGCCCTCCGGCTCCTTCAAATCCCGCGGCGTCGGTAACCTCTGTCTCAAAGCCTTCCAATCTCGTCTCTCATCATCACGCTCGCCCTCATCAAAACCACTCAAATTCTACTCCTCCTCTGGTGGCAATGCCGGCCTAGCAGCCGTCACTGCCGCCCGCTCCCTCGGGTGTACATGCACCGTCGTAGTCCCAGAAACTACTACCCAGCTCATGATGGACAAGATCCGTGCTGCTGGGGGTGAGGTCTTGCAACATGGCGAGAGCTGGAGCGAGGCAGACGAGTACCTTCGCACGTTGATGGAGATAGAGGCGAGTACTGGAGAGGGCGTATACTGTCCTCCCTTTGACCACGAGGACATTTGGGAAGGTATGGGCTCCGCACCCCTTATATTGATTAGTGATTAGTGATTGCGTTGAATAGTTTTGGTTTGGTTAACGCCCACTCCACAGGTAACTCAACCCTCATTACCGAAACCCTCACACAATTACCCCTGGGCCCACCCCCTGCCGCACTCATCGTTTCTATCGGCGGCGGCGGCCTCTACCTCGGCCTCCAACTCGGCCTCGACACCCACTCCCTTTCCTCCACGCCCATTATCGCCGTAGAACCCACCGGCGCCGCATCCCTAGCTTATTCCCTCTCCTACGGTAGTAACACCCCATTCCCAAAGATCACCTCCATTGCTACATCCCTCGGCGCCCGGCGCGTCGCAGACCGTGCATACGAGCTTGCCTCTCAAAGGGGTAATGTGCGGAGCGTGGTGCTCACGGATGCGCAGGCGGCGATGGGTTGTGTGCGATTTGCAGATGAGGAGAGGATGTTGGTGGAGGCTGCGTGCGGGGTTAGCCTAGCGGCAGTATATGGCGGGTATGTGAAAAAGTTGCTGCCGGGGATAAGGGAGAAGGACAGGGTTGTGGTTGTGGTATGTGGGGGGAATAATGTTAGCTTGGAGATGCTGGTACGTGGTGTTGTTGCATTGTGTTACCCTGAATATTGAAAAGTTGCTAATTATATGGGATTATAGGAGGCATACAAGAAAACCTACAGCAACGATCCCTCCGCACAATGCGTGCTCAAGAAGCCACTCAACAACATTAACGTTTTCGACACCCCCAGTATGATAAACAGCTCTCTCACTACCCCTATCACTGCACCAAGTACACCTCCTGCCGTTTGATAGATTCCCCCGTTTTAGTCGAATATTAATTATACGAACACGAAGAACGGTGTTACATTTCACATTTTCATGTCTTTCTACTGCTCTTTCCATTTACAAGGATCCTAAGATGGTGGCGTAATTTGCTCTCGATTTGCTGCTTTTTGTCATAGGCTGGCGGGTCAGGAACGCTTTGACGTGTATTAAGCTACTATACATATACAATATATCACATACAATGCAATGTAAATCGATATAAAAACAGCACTATTAATTTAAAATGCATTGATCTTAAATACCCTGCATATCTAGTCTCGATCCTATATCCGTATATAACCGTAAGCTAGAAAAACACATCATGTGGATCAAAAGTATCACAAATTTACTCTAACTCAAATTCAATTCAGACAGCATGACCACTCATACCACCGGTATCATTTAATCCTTAATTTTTTTCGCTACGCTACACTATACTGTATACCATCCTCCCTGGTGGCCCAGCCACAAGCCCAAACATCAAGCCCACAACACGTAAAAGAAGCTTCTCGAGCCACACTTACTCGTCCCTAACCGGGTACACATGATAAGGTACAAGTAAAGGTAAAAGAATCAAAAAATTTGCATTTGGAAACATCGATATCACAGCAGCCACCGACATGCGGGATAATACCATTATTAAGAGGGGGGGGGGAATAACACCCACAGTTTAGGGTAAAGTATCCATCCATCAACACAAAAATGAAACAATCCAGCACGCAACAATAGTCAACATGGGATAAGGTAGGATAGGTGAGAATTGAGCTGAGGCAAATAAAGGAATAAAGGAACGACCGGGAGGATACAAACGGAGAAGCCCAGTACAACCACTCATCTCCTAACTCTAGGCCCGGTAGGTGCGCCCAGCGGCGGCCCCTTGAAATTTGCTTGAGCCCCGTTTCCGTATCCATTTTGATTCACATTTGTACTGGCACTTGTGATTGCATTCTTAGCGTTCTTATCTGCCAGCTCCTGCAATACCTGCGATAACCCCGGTGCCCCACCCGCCGCCATTGCCTCCAGACCCACCCGCCCAACATCAGCTCCCATAGCAGCAGCGCCCTCCTAAGGCACTACCACCGTCGCCCCGTGTGGCGTCTGCGGACCATTAGTCCCTGCGCCAGTAGCCCCCGTGACAGCTGGATTATATTCCCCCTGTTGCTGGTAATATTTCGTGTACGGATTCTCACCCCTCCGAATGGCGGCCTCATCAATTTCCACGCCGGGGTGGCCATTCTCCATCATCAATCTTCGGTCTGTAGTTGACTCTTTGCCGTCTTCAGCGAGCTTGACCTTGTTGATGGTTTGTACACTAAATGGTCTATAGATGTCATAAATAACAGAAAGTACCAACCACGGGGGAGGTACGGGAGAAGGGAAATGTTAGCTAAGAGTGCTTTCTTGGTCTGTCTACTTTTATCAAATATTGGCCGCTTCAGGTGGTGATGCTGAGTGCTGCATAGATGGGATAAGGGAAGTGCTAGTAAGTGCCAAAACAGAGAATGGTAGAAGGGAAGGGAGGTATGTTGGGAGTTTTCTATAAGGATCAAACATCGTATGATGATCTTTCAAGTGTTGAAGCAAGTGCGTTTCGCTGATACCCTGTACTGTGTCTCAAACTCAAAAGGGGAAACTAGAAGTTGAGTGACCAGGGGATGGGGGTAAACATGAGAAAGGGTATTCAAGAAAAGGGGTGCACTTGCCCATTAACCTCACGATCCATTAGCAGATACTCCTTTGAAGCATCCTTTCCTCCCCTCTCCAACAAATAAACCATGTAAAAGTGAGCAAGATCCTTGATGATCGTAGGTGGTAAATGGCTCTTCTTCCTAATATCATCCATGACCTGGTGGATCCTGGTGTACTGCGTAGGCTCCGTCTCTGCACTTGTTGGCTGATCCATCTCAAACTGGAGGTAATTGATCCAGAAATATCTGCTATCGAGATACCAGTGTTGGTTCTTCTGGAAAACCTGGCGAGCCTCTTCTGGCTTGCCCTTGACCTTCCATAAAAGTCGGGCCCATTCGGCAGTGAGGGCGCCCTTGGCATAAATGTCACACTCAGTGCTCTCAATCTGTCGCCTATAGACGTCAATAGCTGCGTCGAGGCCACCGTGACGACGCTCGAAGTTGGCCCAGGAAATGATGGTCTCAATGTGTCCTGGTAATAAGAGCAAGATAGCCTCGTAGATGGCCCTAGCAACATCAACACGCCCTTGTGACTCTTCAAACACCGCATACTGAAGACGAATAGCAGGTCGACTATATCAAACTATTAGTAAATCTGGCAAATTTTGAAGAGCACAGAACTTACCTTATCGGAGCGTAACACATGCATGCCCTTTGGTAGATGTTTCTTACTTCTTCCTCTTTCCCATCCTGAGCATACATCCACCTCACATATCGCAGCCAGAACTCATCATAGAACGCGCAAGTGACCAAACACCTCTCATACAAGAACTGTATCCTGGAGAAGTCACCCTCTACCTCTTCAAAGTCCAAATACTTCCTCCAGTTGACCAACTGTGGCTCATCGAGCTCATTGACATGGAAATATGGACGTTTGATCTCCGACTCGTATGTCCACCTTTTAGTTGTCTCCGTCTGTGTACGAGAGAAAATCTCTAGATGGAAGTTATCTATCCTAACTCTAACCTCTCTTTCGATTTCCAGCTCCCCGCGCTCCATCTTGATTTGCTGGGCACCAGCTTGCACAGATTCTGGTGGCTGAGCCATAACCTCCTGTCTGAACTGGGCAAGAGTATCCGGTGGTAAAAGCTCTTCGAGAGGGCGGGTCTGAGCAAGCTGCCTGAATCGTTCAAAGTAGCGAGCATACTGGTGCATAGGGATGTGTACTACACGGTCCAAGATTGCAAAGATCTTATCATATGCTTCAAGGCGCTCCTCAAACTCAATATATTTGTCCCAAAAAGGATGGGCAAGGAAGTCCAATCCGACACAGTTAGCGCCTCGTTCAAACAACCTGTAATTTAAGAAAAGTTAGTAAGAACAGGCTCTTATGAGGAATATGGAAAGGGGCGGGTGGGTAAAAGCAAAGCAAGAAAGAAGAGCAATACGGATGTGTTCATATGTCAAGTATGGTGTATATATAGTGCAGTGCGTGCAAACTCCAGCCAGATACGATCGCTCAACGGCTTGAAGTGAAGCGTCCCATGAAGCTCGGCTCGACGCGGTAAAGAAAGACTGATCTCTAGAAAAGCTGTATCCTTGTATATGATGTGAGAAATACCGAATCTGGAAGGCTGGCGCTGATTGCAGCTCACCATGGTTGCATAGCTTTCCCTTTTGCCATTCTGACTGCACGGTTTCTCAAATTCGTTGACTTCACGAGTATGAAAAGCTTGTGTGGTAAGTGTGTATTGGGGGGCTGTGGAATGGGTATGAGTGAGATGAAGGGGAGTAAGAAGGAGGACGGGGATAGGAGGGACAGGAAAGGAACTGTATGCCAGTAACAACCCACGCCTTTGTCGCCTTAGCAGCAACCAAAGCAGACAGCTTCAACTTACTCTCTAATGATATCCGGGTCATGACTAGTCTCGACCTTGAAGCCGCAGTAGTTGGTCCATAAGTCGACGGAGTTAGAGATGCTGGCTACACCGCGTTCATAGACCTTATTCCCCCACATTCAGTTAGCTAGTTGTTCCTGGTGCTCCGAGAAAATAAAGTGAACATGCCATCTCCGCGGCCTCGGTCCCAGCGATACTGAACTCCAAATCTGCATATTTCTTCCAGTACCCAAAGAGCAGCGGGAACTTCGCCAACAGCCTATCATACACGTCCCTAACTGTTGCAATGGCCTGTGGTGACGAATTTCGATTCAATCCACCGCCTTCCAAGGACTCGGCTGCCCTCACAAGCTTCTCCCATGAGTCGAAATCATCAGGCGATTTGAGCACGGCGGTGTTGCACTCAGTCACTTCGGCGAATTCGGGCTTCTCCTCTCCTCCGGCAAATGGAGTGTAGTCGGCCATAGTCGTTCCTGTCGTGCAGCTACCTTATATTGTCGAAAACCTCGAGGAGTAGTAATTCAGAGCGTTCTGACAAAAGTAGTTCGCTAGCAGTAACGTGGATATGGTTGTCTTAATATTTCAGATGAGACGACGCCCTAGGAGAGTCTGATGTCGGTGTTTGGCGGTTGCGGATGCTGAGAAGGCTTAGCCGGAAGTGTAGGTACTGTACATCTGATCACGATGCCGTGTTCATCTGATCACCGGAAAGGCTCAGACTACCGTATTCTGTGACACACCATTATCACAGATAAATAGGAACCTAAGAAATATAAGATGAAATGCATACTCACCTCTAATACACGCAGACACTATTGATAGGCTCACGCTGTTCCCGCTCCCACAGTATGCACCGTAAGAAACTAAACCCGAGGCACCTGACACTCGGAAGCTCTGTGTCGCAGTGCCAACCAATAGATATACCTACGTTGTCACAAGGAAGTGGTACTTTACATGTACGCTATAATACTTATAAGGCTATTATCTTTCGATATCACATTGTGTAAGACCAGGTCATGTGGTAGTGACCTATAACATCTGTTGTTCCCAGAAACTGTAGCGGGCAGACAATCGAATAGTGCAAAGTCTTTCTTCATTCCAAGCGTATGCTCCCTAGAGAAGCCAAAGTGATTTAGTGTCAAGCCGCACCATTAGGGACAGCCACACCTTTTTGCACATGGATTGGACTGGTAGGGGTAGCCACGGCCTTCAGGGTACCTCCGTTCTTCCTCCCACCTCCTCCACCGCTAGGAACAGAATGTGTATAGTTGTGCTGCTGATGTTGGCCATGGTCCCTGCGTTCCAATGCTTGTGCTTCATCTTCCGTGACATCGTCATCCTCGTCGCCTTCGTCATCCCCTTCCGAACCTTCAGGTTCTCCATCCTCGCTACCGGAATACTCTTCCTCTTCCTCCTCCTCTTCTTCATCTTCTTCCTCCTCAAGATCATCCCCCTCCACACCTCTCAGTTTATTCTGTAGGTCAGTACGATCATTTTGGAGTGCACGGCATATTCCCTCAATTTTTGCGTACTTCTTCTTGTAATCGTTCAACTCCTTTTCCTTCCGAGTCCTCTCCTCCGCCATTTCAAGGATGTTACGATTCATAAGCTCATTCTTCCGGCTCAGCTGCGCATTCTCCTTCTCGAGACGTTTGGTTTTCTTGGACATCTCTTCCATTTCCTTCCTAAAGGTTAGGAAAAGATCGTTGGAGTTGTTGAGGGTATCCTCGACCTACGCACAAAATCAGCGTTACGCGTTGGTGGGGTAGCATGCGGCATGACTCACTTGCTTAAACTTCTCCACATAGATATTTAGCTGTGAACGGAGCTCGGCTTCTGTCTGGCTGAAGGTTGAGACCTGGGAATTCAGAGCCTTGGCGCGCAAAGACTCGGCTTCTGCCTGCTTGCGCTGCTGCTCGTATCGCGCTTGATTATACTGTACCTCTAATTCCTTAGTGCGGAGAAGAGAATAAAAGTGTAGCTCCCGCATCTCGTACTGGTCAACAAAGCTTTTGAATTTTGCTTTGAATCTAGGCTGTATTAGCTTCAAATCTCCAATACCCATCTTCACCGGTTGTAATTCCAGCTTACAATTCGTCAGCCTCCAGCGTACTCTTTCGAGATGTACTATCTGTCTCCTCTTCCATTCGGCGCTTAATATCATTCATCGTATCCCCGAATTTATTTGACAGCTCCTCCCTTTTCTGCTTCTCATTTTGGGCTAGTAGTTTGCTCTCATCCTAAACATCCTATAGATTAGTCGATGTGCAAATTTCACAACCAATGAAGGTAGCAATCTCGAAGTATGAGTATCTACCTTGATCCTTTTGTTCTCCTTCTGTAACTCCCGGCAAAGTGTTTCCAATTTACCTTTAAGCTGGACGGCCTTGGTCATCTCCGCTCGTGATTGGTCCTTCTCTTTCTGGAGTTGATCCGCTCTCTTTCGTGCCTTTGTGTGCTCTCGTTCGAGCTTCTTCATATCGTGCAGAAGGTCACTGTATTTTTGCTGAATAATTTCGACTTTCGCAAAGGAATCCTCTCGCGAATTGACGAGTTCAGCGAGGTCTTTATTTGCCTTGCGGACTGCTCGAGCTACAGAGAGTGTTAGCTCCGGGTGCGGGCACTCCGAATAGAGTCTGATGGTATCTCAGCTCCAAGCATGCCAGGCGCACCAATTTGCTTTTCTTCTTCTTCCTCCAGTGAGGCATCAGATTCCAACTGAGATATCTTTGCTGTCAGGAGGTTGTTGACCTAGACAGTGGCAGCAAATGCGGGCAACGCACAAGCCTCCCTGTCAGCCCCTCCTCATCCATCAGACAGTACCATTCCCCATGGTCTGTGGTTGCTCTCACCTCAGTAGGATCCAACGCCTTCTTCTTCGCCGTTACAGTACCCTTCTTATTTCCCACAGTCGAATTGCTGTTTGCGGCAGGAGGTGGGGGAGGAGGTGGGGTAGCATTGGAACTTGGGGATTCGGACGCCAGTAGGTCTCCATTGGCGGGGCCTTCCACATGCATAGGGCCGGTTGATTTGCTGTGGGTACAGTTCTCCTTCAAACCGCCACGAGACTGAGAGGCTACATCTGACATAGTGTGTTGATTGTTGAGCGGAGGATGGAACTGGTGTATGTATCCAACAGACTGCCAACAGATGCGGGGCCCTCAGGATGCCGTATTGTGCAAATAGAAGTCTCGAGTTCTAGAATGGGGCCGGGATGTGGAGTGGTTAACTAGTGCTTGGGAATGGCAGCCACAAGGTGAGGAAAAAATCCACAGGAGTTTGGTGCAAGGAAGCTATCTGTCACACCGGCTTGTCTATTCCCGGAGGATTCGGCACAGAAGTGGGTTCGCAGCGTTGGTTCGGGCTGAGGCTGATTTAGGGAGCGCTGAGTTGCCAGTGTGTTTGTGATCCGTGTAGAAACCCAATGCGGTGCAAATGTAAGCCGCAGAGTCGTGTGTCGAGTGATCAGAAACGTACGGCCCTGAATATCCTAGTCTGGTGAATATTCCGTATAATTTCTGTGTTGCCTGCTCAGCCACAGCTCCCCTCGGCGTGGCGGTTGAGATGGATGGCGCCAAGGAGCAGTTACGGAACGTAATTTTCAAGGTCAAAGCTTAATTGACATTTTGCTTGTTGAGCATCGATCCGTGGGGCATCAAGAGTCAACACCACCGACTCCGTCAAATTCTTCAGTCCGTCACTGCAATAAACATACCCGGCCTGTACAGTTACAGCATCCCAATTGCCTGCCAGGATGCTTCGTGGGGGGTTTCAGCTTGGAAAGAGGCTCGTGTTGAGGCCCACTGGTGTTGTCCCAGCCCGACGTTCGTATGCATCGCTCAGCACAGACCTAAGTCAGTTGCCCAAACCAGGGGATAAGATCCATGGCTTTACCGTCCGAAGAGCAAAGCAGATACCAGAGCTCGAACTCGCAGCCTTACAGCTTGAGCACGACAAAACTGGTGCCGATTACATCCACATTGCAAGAGACGACAAAAACAATGTCTTCTCAGTGGGCTTCAAGACCAATCCTACGGATGCCACAGGAACTCCACATATTCTGGAGCACGTTACGCTTTGCGGATCCAAGAAGTATCCAGTTCGGGATCCTTTCTTCAAGATGCTCAACCGGAGTTTATCGTATGTCCCCATTATCCCAGTGCCGTTGGTTTTTATATCTGACAATTGCTAAGTTTCCCCTCAGAAACTTTATGAATGCATTCACTTCAGCCGATCACACTACCTACCCTTTCGCAACAACCAATCCGGTAGATTACTACAACCTGATGGATGTCTACCTAGACGCTACATTGTTTCCATTACTGAACGAGACTGATTTCAGGCAAGAAGGATGGCGAATTGGGCCGGAGGATGTCCACGACAAGTCTTCCCCTCTATTATTCAAAGGCGTAGTGTACAATGAGATGAAGGGGCAAATGTCTGATTCTTCATATCTCTATTACATCCGCTTCAAAGACCATATGTTCCCAAGCCTGCACGACAGTGGTGGAGATCCGCAAAAAATTCCTGAGCTCAACTGGGCACGTTTGAAAGAGTTCCATCAACAGCACTATCACCCCTCAAATGCCAAGATATTTTCTTACGGAAACCTGCCGGTGGAGGAACATCTCAAGAAGGTTGATGAGCAGCTATCTTTGTTTGAAAAGATAAAGATCGATACACGGTTAAAGGGGCCTATTGCCCTAACGGGCCCAATGGATGTTAAAGTCCTAGGTCCCGTAGACCCCATCGTGGAAAGAACACAGCAGTTCAAAACCTCCCTATCATGGGTCATGAACGATACTGCTGACGTAGTGGAAACCTTTGGATTACGAGTTTTGAGTGCATTATTAATGGACGGTTATGGGTCTCCTATGTATCAATGCCTCATTGAATCTAAGCTTGGATCCGATTTCTCCGCAAACACCGGCTATCATGCTTCGTGTAAGAAGGCAGTATTCTCGATGGGTCTCCAGAGAGTTAAGGAGGAGGATGTGCCAAAGGTACACCAGACAATCAAGGACATATTTTCAAAGTGCTATATAGACGGTTTTGAGCAGAAGAAGGTCGATGGAATTTTACACCAGCTAGAGCTCGGACTGAAGCATAAAACCGCTTCCTTTGGTATGTCTATGGCACAGAGACTAAAACCCAGTTGGTTTAACGGGGTTGATCCATTTGATACGCTGGCTTGGGAAGAAACCCTGTTAAAATGGAAGGCTGAGTACACAAAAGGTGGCTACTTCGAGGGTCTGATTCAGAAATACTTTCTTAATGACAAGCACCTTACCTTCACAATGATTCCAGTGGAGGATTATAGTACTAACCTAGCAAAGGATGAGCAAACCAGGCTTCAGGAGTACATCAAGGGTACTGATAGAAAAGCCTTGGAGAAGCAAGAGGAAGATCTGCAGAAAATCCAAGAGGCTGCAAGGCATCAGGATCTCGGTTGTCTTCCCACCTTACGCGTTAGCGATATCTTAAGACAGATGGAGAAGAAGGAGCTACAGTTTGGGAGTGTCAATGGGGTCGGGGTGCAATGGAGATTGGCTCCTACGAATGGCTTAACCTACTTCAGAGCCATCAATGTGTTCCAAGACCTACCAGAACATCTGCGCTTATACCTGCCCTTATTTACTGAAGCTATCTTCAAACTCGGGACAAAAACCAAATCGATTGGTGAGATTGAAGATATGATTAAGCTCAAGACTGGGGGAATAAGCTCTTCTTTACATATCTCTACCAATCATTCAAACCTGGATAAAGTCGAACAAGGTCTTGCATGGTCTGGCTACTGTTTGGACAGTAACTTGCCGGCAATGTATGAGCTGCTACGAACGGTACTGCTAGAGACTGACTTCGATCAACCCACGAAATTGAATGTTATGGTTCAAGGCATTGCTGGAGGTTTCGTGGATACATTGGCGGACGCCGGGCACTCTTATGCGAGATTATTTGCAGGCGCCCACCTCACTCCTGGTGGCAGGCTGTCTGAAGTCACAGGAGGAATGACCCAGGTCCGCCTTTTGAGTAGCCTTGCAGCTACTCAGGATTATGGCGTTGCCATTGATGCCATGAAACAGATTGCCAAATTTGCAGCCTCAAATCTATCTCTGCGCACTGCCATAACATGCTCCGCGGATTCCAGGAGCCTTAATGAATCTGCCCTCCGCTCATTCTTGGAAACCCTCCCCTCCACAAAGGCTCCAGCTGCTACCGAGCCTGGATTACAGTTTGGTCCGGACACAGCTCAAACCTTTTTCCCATTGCCCTACCAGGTGTCATATACTTCTATGGCTATGCGAACTGTACCATATACTCATGGCGATGGTCCAGCCCTTCAGCTACTCTCCCAACTTCTTACTCATAAGCACCTGCACCATGAGATAAGAGAGAAGGGAGGAGCCTATGGTGGTGGAGCGTTCCATCAGGCTAACGGTGGTATATTTGGGTACTATTCCTACAGAGACCCCAACGTGCCAAACACCTTGAAGGTCATAGAGACATCAGGAAAGTGGGGAGTTGAGAAGCAATGGACTGCCACCGACCTTGAAGAAGCGAAGTTGGCCGTATTCCAGGGCATTGATGCTCCATCTAGTGTGAATGAGGAGGGGATAGTTAGGTTTGTGCATGGAATTACAGATGAGATGAGACAAGCGTATGTAATCCTCTTTCAATTACATTATCATCCAGTGGTCCTGATAGTATATAATAGTCGCCGTGAGAAACTCCTCGATGTCAAAGTCGACGCGGTGAGGGAGGCTGCCAACAAGTACCTTGCGAACCCACCTAAAGATCAAAAGAAGGCCGTTGCAGTTCTTGGGGAACATAAGGACTGGGTTGACAAGGAAGGCTGGGCTGTTCTCAACATGGCCTTTGAGGCAGGAGCTTTCGATATCCCTGACGATCTGATCGATCCGCCAAAGGTTGAGCTTTGAAGGAAATAAGTAGGTAAGAATCAAGTGTATATTATTGTATATATTCCCCATTTGTAGTGTTTATAGAGTGTATATGTCCCCTTCTCCCTCCTCTTCCCTTCAATTGG
>Ga0307511_10006458_pt1 | contig 11812 bp, 12 predicted proteins | sample 13_EM_MG_FD_200266 | JGI IMG/M metagenome (GOLD analysis project Ga0307511, IMG submission 200266) | Populus trichocarpa ectomycorrhiza microbial communities from riparian zone in the Pacific Northwest, United States - 13_EM | ecosystem: Host-associated > Plants > Roots > Unclassified | place...
ACTTGGAATTTTCCAGAAAGTAATTTTGGCAGCAATCTCTGTAAGATTAGCATTATTCCTAAATAATTATACTCGCTAGCCACAACATAACCAGTTTTAGAGAACACGGAAAACTTTGATAAATAGTACAGTAGACCATTGATCATGCAGCCACAATTCTGATACCAGCCCAATTTAAAGACTAGTGGAATTGGATACAGTAATCACTCACGATGAAATGATATATAATGCAGAATGGTTAAAAAAAAAGTGTGAGCACATCTATATGTACAATTGGTTAGTAAAAATCTGGGAAAGTAGTTTTTTGAACACAGTTTCTACAGAAGGGTAGTCAATATCAAATCCAAAGCTTTGTCCGCCATACTGTACATAAAGATACCCTTTAGGGGATAAAGGTGGAGGCAAAATCTTAGAGATCTGGGGTAAACCTGAGATGGGTGGAGAAGGCAAGTCTTTCTTCTTCAAAGCATAGTACACATCGGCTAGTAGAAGCCATATAAGGTCAGAGTCGATGGATGCAAGTCCGCGTAGTGCATTAATGGACGCATCATGAAGCCCTTTAACACCACTAAAAGCTATTCCCACGACAAGGCCACTAACCTTCTTGAGGACTATTTGCAATGCTGATGTGCTCCTTTTATTCTGGGACAAATGAGCAATCATGTTGAGCACTGCAACCTGGACCTTCAAGTTTGAAATTTCAGACATCGAGTCCCCTGAGGAAGTAGGAGCGCTTCTGTAAGGAAGTTGAAGTGGAGTTGTGTCTTCTTTTGAAAATGGTTTCTTCTGTAATGGAGACGTTGTAAGAAGTTTCCAGAAATGTGGTCCATCAGTGTGGAAGCGGCGCGAAAAGAAATCTCCTCCACAGATTAATACTACACTGGATATCACACTTAAACATCTCCTGACAGCCTGTCCAATTAAAGGAGTTAGAATCCAAGATAATAGTACCAAATGATCTTTATTATGAAATTATTTTGTTTCTTTACTCTTTTCAACTTCAGCAATTCAGGATGTGAAAACAGTTGGGCTAAGAATGAAGCTTGCTGTGAGTTAAGAATTTAAAACCATAAACAAGAGATGACCAATGTTTTTTGTAGAAAAAAAAATGTCCCAGGACTAGATTAACAAAGCAACAATGTTTCAATACCATCACTAAAGGTATGCCACATAAGGCAGCTTCCAACAGGAAAAGATGAATACGCACCACTGGGTTTTTATTACGAACACAAGCAACCAAGAATGGCCATATTTTATTCATTGCTGGGAGCAACCTGTTCTCATCAGTCCCTTCCTCAGCCGCATCCAAAGTATCTTGAAGCTGATATAATGAATATGATCGAATCACTTCCTCAATTGCTTCTTTAGTTTCTTTCTCATGCCTATATGCTTCTTCCACTTTGCCCAGTGTCACAATGCCATCCTAAGAATGCAATTTGTAGCGAGAATATATTAAGAAAAATCTCTCGAGAATTTGTTTGATGCATAGCATTAGCATAAAGAAAACAGTCCATTCACAGATTTAAAGTAATCTGAAAGGTTCTAGTTTGTTCAATTAACTTTTTAAGATAAAATAGAAAAATAATTATAAGAACGGAGAGATAGGGCATCACCACTATATTAATAGCACCTTGCCGACCTTCTATCCAAGGAATTTGCAATTAGAATATTTAGGTTTCAGAAGCACCAGCACTGGAGAGATTACCATAATTTCTTGCAGCAACAACACTAAAGCACAATTTGGAATTGCGTTCCAAACGGTATTTCATGAAAAATTGAATTTTGTTTTTTGCTTAAAATAAATTTTTTAATATTTTTAGATCGTTTTAATATGCTGATGTAAAAAATAATTTTTAAAAAATAAAAAAATATATATTATTTTTGTGCATTTCCAAGCGAAAAGCACTTTTAAAAACAACTACTGTCACACTCTCAAACACCCCTTGGCATGACTACTACAATTAAAAACCCCAGTACTCCCAACAACATCCAAAAAAATTAGGTATCACATCTACCACCAATAGACCCAAGTTTGAGCTTCATAAATGTAAGATGTAAAAGAAAAACAAATGTTAAGTTGCGCAAAGCATCTTAAGTCTCACATCTATATTTCAACAAGCTTATTTGATATCACACACCTGATGAAATTTCAAAAATTAATATGCACAATAGGTACCTCAACTATATTCAGGGCCACCAAGCATTCCTCTTGCTTCATTGAAGCTAGTAGTGGGATCGCAGCTGTTAAGCATGAACCAGCAATTGATCCAACAGTTCGTCTGTATCTTTTGGAATCATTCAACTTGAAAAGCAAATTCTCCCATTGCTCTGCAATCAATATCATTACTAAAAGCTTTCTCAACAAACACACACACATACTTTAAATGAAAGAACTAAATTCTTCTGTCTTCAGGACAGGTATCAAAATCAGATCAACTAAGATACATAAACAGACATAAATCTAGTAGGAGGGATACAGTTCAATGGTTCACAAGAAGTGGATGATTCAATAAGGAGTCATAAAGTGTCCCTTGGTTATTCAATCTGTTACATAGTTTAGGTGAATATTCTGCATCGCACTGCAACTAAAAGACACAGGGTATGAATGTGCAAACTGCCAAAAGCAACATTATTTCCATATCAAGCACAAAGGAAAAAATTCCCATCTCCTTGATATCTAGAAATAACAAGAAAAACAATGGGAGCAAGCACAAGTACACAACCATGGGCATCATCATTTTGAAATGGTGCACAATTAATTCATGGCATCCTTTTTATCCAAAAGTTTGTAAATGATAACATGGAAACAACAAAACTGTACACCTAAATCAAAAGGACCAGATCATGAAACCATAGATCCAATTCCAAACTGAATAAGCAGAATGCAAGACATAATTGCTGAAGTAATCACCTGATTCCATGTCAGACATATCAATATCATTGTCATAATATGATGTTGACTTTTCATGGGATTCCAGTTTTTTTCCTTTTCCCATATCAGATACTTTGGACTTGACATGCATAAGATAAGATTCTGCATTAGTGGGCAGTGAAGAAGCCTCATGTTTTGACGCCTTACCAATTTCTGCTACAGCCTACAGGAAACAAAATTGTTGACAATAAGAAAAATATCATATACAATAAATTACTGGGTAGACACTGACATAAAATACAACCTTCAAAAAGGGAATAGTTAAAACTGGGTGTTGATGTCTACCAAGAATCTCAAGTTCCTGAGAAACGGAGCGCATCTGCACAATTTTGCAACATTTGTCTTAAGCATCATATATCAGCGGCAAATCAATTTAAATGCAATTTATTGACTAATAAAATGCCAAGTGGGTTAAAGCAAAATTAACAACACGAGAAAAAGAATGTGTATGCACATGAGAAAGAGCAAGGAGCACAAATTTCATAATTAGTGAAACGAAAGAAAAATAACAATTTATCAGAAAATCGACCAAGCCAACTCAAAACTGTTCTCAAAATTCAGGGTAAATTGCCGCACCGGTTCCTCTAGCAGAGGCAGTATCTTATGAGCTACTCCAATGTAAGAAAGCAATGAAGCCAGCACATTTGGCACACGCGGGTTAAGATCCAAATGACGCAGTTGTCGACATATTGAATCTATTATGTAGTCTGCATTTGCCAAGACTAATTGCCCAACCTACAAGAAAAAATAACAATATAAAAAGAGTCACAGAAGCACGGATCCGGTGGCAGATAAAAAACGTTGGCTATGCAAGCTCACCGTTGGATGGCCCGATGCACAGGAAAGGACATGTAAAACAGCATCAGAAGCTTGTCTAACTTGGATGTTTGAACATATTAGACTCTCAAGCAACAAATAAAGGGATGAATGAAGAAACCAACTGGAAGCGAAATCTTTCCCAAGGCACATGGAAAAGATGCCTATCCCATCAATAATAACCTGATTGAGAAAACAAAAGGTTAGAATAGAAGCTCAGTAATATGCCATCCAGGAAATTGATGAACTAATGCAGGATTCATAAAATTATATGCACTTTCTGATAGAAAGACAAAGTACCTGTTGCAGCATGGCAGTATCGTGGAAGAAGTGCAAGGTAATTTCTTCAACTTCACCATCAGACTGTACGAGAGAAGATTTTTGATCTATTGGAAGGTTCCACACTTCAGAAGATAGATATTCGTGTGCAATTCTACCAACACAATCATTCAAATGACTCCTAGCAACTCTTTCCTGTGAAACCTTCCAAATAGATCGAGTACGCTCAGGATGTTCAACTGTATTGGGCTGAGCATCAGCACCTTTTGCATCAGGTGCTTGAACTCCTTCCCTGTTTAACTCAGACGTATGAAACAATCTTATAAGATTATCAACTGCTTGGTCAGAGAGGCCAAAAATCATCTCATTCAGAATACACACTGCAGTGCTTGCCTGGCGCAGCAATTGGCCTGAACCTGTCCTGTTATACCAAGATTGCCAGCTTTCTTTAGTAAACTCCTTATCACGGATCTCAGAAACCAGTTTACGAAGGTGACCCAGTGGTATATCACTGACAACTGACATATGCCCTTCACTTTTAGAGTCTAGCAACACACAAAAAGAAAAATATGCGTGGTGTTAAGTATAGAGAACATGAGACCAAGTCTAATAAAGAAACTGAAATTACAAGAGTTGAGATGACCTGTCATTAAAGATAAACCTACAAGTCTAAGAATTCCTGCTAGAGTCTGATATAATTTCTGACTACCAAACCAAGGGGGCATGCGTGGAAGCTCAGAATTGTCCTGCAGAGAGAGCGAAGGGTTTTGTATTGCTTTTCCATGGATATCTCTGGAGTTTGGGTTATCAGATGGAACAACATCCACAATGGATTGGTAATCAGAGGAAAATCGAGAACTAGATTTCAACTCAGCAATAGAGTGAAGATATCCAATTGAAGATGGCCTTGCTAACATAAGCTTGTCAAGAGCACCTGTAAATACTGAATTCTGACTCAAACTGAGGGCAAAAATATCCAAAAATCTTGCAGCTGTTACCTATGCATATAAGAAGGGATAGCTGGAAATTATAACCTTCCTTGTACAAAGAATGAAAAATAAAAAAGGGGAACTCATATGTCAGGCACCTACCGGAGACTGAAGGTGATCCATCAAAAACTTGGGACCAGAATAGTAGATAACTACAAGTAATTGCTGGGCATGTGAGAGCGCATGTGATTCATCATTGCCGAAAACCACTTTTGGAAGCTTCTCGACGAGCCTTAAGAGGAAAAGAAATTCATATAAGAAATTATTTTGAAGAAGAAATCCTGTATGCCCCCACATCCAGTCTACTCTCACATAAAGGACTAACCTGCTAAAAAGCTCAGCAACATCAGATTGTACATTAAGTTTGCTGCTTGATGAGAGTAAATATTCAAGAAACTCCTGAGCAGGTGCAGAAATGTCTCCACATTCATCAACGACCAAGACAAATAGACACTCCTGCATGATTACTCATCAGAATATGCATGAAGCCAAAATTTACAGGAAGTTAAAAGTTATTAGATGCCTTATCCAGTCTAATTAAAAACAACGTCCTAAACAAACACAATGCTTGTTCTAACAGCTTCCATTCTTACAGGATAACAATGACAAGGAATACAAATGATTCTAAAACTTTACAACAGACAACAAAATGCAACACCATTTGCACCCATATATATTGAATGTCTGTTACTGCCAGCAAGTCAACTTCAAGGAAAAAATGACAGGTTACATGGAAATAGATTTCAATTCTTAGCTTACCAAAAACATTGATTTGCTTTGCTTCAGAGTGCAACTGCACTTTGATAACAGCCCTCGTATGACAGCCAGCAGTCCTTGTCTCACCTTTCTTGCTGGATGAAGACAAATCTAGAAACATATAAACTATTAAGGCAATGAAAAGAATCAACTGACAACATCAAAGGAGAGAGAGTGGGTAAATGCACTAACTCAAAAAAGCCCTGATTCCTCTACCAAAATCTTAACAGGAACTAAAAGCTGAACAAAAAGGGAATTTCAAAAACATACATGTGGAAAGGTTGCACTCAAAAGTCTATCCACATGCGCTGAAGTTTCCTCAACCCAGTCTCTTGTGCGATCCACATGCAAAGCTCCTTTTTCATTGCCAGGCTTAGCACTTTGAAATTCAGATGCAGGAGTAACTGATTTTACTGCTTCAGCAACTGAATTTTCAGCTGCAACTTTACTCTGATTTTGAGTGCTAACGGGTAACTGGCGAAGTTCATCAAGAACTGAGTGGATAGAAGATCCTTTCTTATTTGAATTAAAGCCAGAACCAGCACATAAAGATCTATCAAGACTGGATACATTAGCATCATCCTCAAGGACTATCATCAGATACTCAGCCAAGGCTCTAATTGCCTGGTCAATAGCCTCCACACTTCCAGCTGCCCCACTTATCATCGTTTTTGACATATGCAAAACTTTTGCAAATTGACTAACAACACCAGGTAAGAAGAAAGCCAATGCATCTGCAGTACCAATCTACAAAAGATAATTTACCACTAAAATTAGCTAATTGTTGTTGTGAGAAGTTGTTTGCAGGATAAAGCTGAAGGTAGGATTCAGTTAACCCAAAAGCTAATCTAAATTACTATAATCCTTCCTGCTAGAAGAAACTTCTGGTCTTATCATTTCCAACAAAAAATCAAAGTGAGTAACTAATAAGAAAGATACACTAATGGATAGGAACGCTGCCACACAGCAAAGCATCTTCTATTAAGACTCAACACCTTAAGAAACATCTCCCAAGCTAACAGTCAATAATTACAAAATACAAGAAATTAATGCAACATAGTTGCATCACAAACAAAAATCCAACAAGTTGCCCCAAAAATAACTAAATTCAATCACCCCAAGCACTCCCTGCAAAAGAACTAAACAGAGCACTTACATAACAAAAATATATGAAAATGCACTACTGCAGGTTATGAGCTTTAACATTACAATTTTACATACTACCACGATGAGATGGAATTACCTTAGCAACAAGAGCACGCACAGTCAAAAATATATGCAAATGCACTACTGCAGGTTATGAGCTTTAACATTACAATTTTACATACTACCACGATGAGATGAAATTACCTTAGCAACAAGACCACGCACAGTCAAAAATGCTTCAACCCGAATCTTCGCACTCCCTCTATGTCCTCTAGCAACCTCATTATCTGCAGCCTTTTATAATAATAATAAAATAAAAAGACCATTTTTCAGCACAAACTCAAATATGAACAACAAGGACAATTCCCAAAAATCACAACTTACTTTGAGAAGAAGTGAAAACCAATGCCCAACAGCAGCAGAAGCACTCTGCGACCTCAAAAACGAAACCAAACACTCTCCTTCCCCTCCTAAATAATCCCGGGCTGAATTCACATTCCGATTGTCTCCGGCCTCTACAAGCGCAGGCAAACCATTAATTTCTTCACATGAACAGCCTTCAACTCCACACGAACTTAATCCCTCAATTAATGCCCTAAAACACTTAATCACTCCTTCTCTAAACTCCTCCGAAGCCTCATTTTCCGTTAACATGGCCGCATACGTCAACTTCTTCATCAACACTACCATCTAAAAACAAATATCTTTAATTAATTTAAACAAATTCAAGCAGGAAATTTCGAATTTTTGTTTGAAATACCTGATCAATGGAAACTAAATAGCACTTGTTCAACAACTCTTCTAAGCACTGAACAACTCCTTCGGCTACTCTGTCGCTTATTTTATGAGGCTTAGGATTTTGTTTTCGAGAATCAACGGCGGCGTCGAGGAGGAGGAGGAGAGGGAATAGAACGTAGTCGAAGAAAGGTTGGAGAGAAGGAGGAGGAGAGTCGTGGAGGAATTGGACAAGTGAGGGAATTGAAGATGAAAAAGAAGTAGGATTAGGGTTTTGGAGGAGTTGAAGAAGGTCTAAACAGTAAGGTTTTAGCTGCGAAAACACAACACCGCTGCTGATAATATCTTGTTGTTCTTCTTCTTCTTCTTCGTTGACGTCATCGTTTTGATGGTTCAAATTGGTGGTGATCAGGTGATTAAAAGCGTCCATTTTCAGAGAGAGAGGGAGAGAAGTAGGCGCTTGTTCGAGAGAGTGAGAGCAGAAGAAGAAGAAGAAGAAAAGGAGGAAGAGGTGGTGGAGGAGTGGGTTGTAATTTAGGGAGATGTGAGGGCGAAGTTGTCGTATAACATATTAAGTTAATATTATTAGCTAAGAATATGATTAGAAATGCAGTGGTTATTTTTTAAAATGTTTATTTTTAAAAAATTATATTAAAATAATATTTTTTTATTTTTAAAAAATTATTTTTAATATTAACTCATTAAAATAATTTAAAAACACCAAAAAACAATATTAATTTAAAGCAAAAAAAATAAAAAATTTTCAAATTTTTTCAAAAATATTTTTAAAATAAAAAAACAAACCAGCCTTGTTAAAAACATGAGAAAAAAAAAAGGATAAAATTTTGGCTTTTATCTTCTTCTTTTTCAACATCTTAAAGGTAAACCCTGTATTGAAAAACTAAAATAGTATTTTCATATTATTTTTATATATTGATCAAAAATGTTAAAATATATTTTTATGTAAAACAAAGTTTTGATTGTAGCTGAATTAATTATTTATAATTAATAAATATAATAAGTTTTTTTTAATAATTTTATTATTATTATTATTAGAGTGCGCAAAAGCAAAATAAAGGGTCATATTTATACTATTTAAAAAGCTATGTTACTAATGTTACTTTTCTAAATAGGTTTTTTATTATTAGAGTTTATATAAGTAAATATGGTTTTTTTTATTTTTATGAGCGTGATAAAAAAAATTATTTAGGAGAGTCAATTATATTTTAATATATTTAATTTATTATAAAATTAAAAAAAAAATCATTGTTTTAATACGTTCTTCTCTTGGTTTTTGTGTCAGCTTTTTTTCAACATACGTAGAAATAAATTTGTTTTTTAAAAAATAAGATTTTCACATTTTTTTTATATGATTATCCCGTTAGAATGCATAAAACAATGATGAGCTAAAAATGATATATTTTGAATTTAGTTTCTTGTTTACCATCAGCGATGGAGATGCCATTAATAATGATTTTGGACCTATTGTGTTTTAGATTGATGATCTTGGGCTGATGAATTTGGTAGAAGCCCTAACTATGATTTATGAGCTAAATATTATATCATTGGTTGTTGTTGCTAAAGTAGAAATATTACATTATATTATATTATATTACAAATTACAAATTAAAATTAAAAAAAAATTTAAAAGGCCCGGGTAATCCATTGGTTTTTTTATTGTGAATCTAGATACAAATTACTATTAACATAATGCATTCCAGCTAGGGGTGATCATTTTCGGTTCGGTTCGGTTTTTATCAAAAAAAACCAAACCGAAATTTAAAAAAAAAACTGAAACCGGTTCAAACTGACCGGTTTCGGTTCGGTTCGGTTTGGTTTTTTAGAACAAAAACCGATTCAAACCGGTTTGGCTCAATTTTTTCCGATTTGGCTCGGTTTTTTTAGTTTGGCTCGGTTTTTTCCGGTTTGGCTCGGTTTTTTCAGTTTTGGCTTGGTTTGGCTCGGTTTTTTTCCATTTGAGTTCGGTTCGGTTTTTTCGGTTTCAGGCTTGTAAAACCGAAACTGAACCGGTCGGTTTTATTAAAATTCTAATCGGTTTAATCGGTTTTTTTCACCGTTCGGTTTTTTCAGTTATTTTTTTCCGGTTTAATCTGTTTTTCGGTTCTTTTGCTCACTCTTAATTCCAGCTTTTCTCTTCTTTTTTTTCTTTTCTCCTTGTGCCTTGGAAACGTGATTAAATGCCCACCAAGTTTTTCCTCTTTTTTCTTTTCTTTCTCTTTTTCCAACGACAACTAGAACATTCCCCCCTTTTTTTATGTCCTCTCTTTCTTTCTTTCCTCTCTAAACAGCAATGCAACCTCTATCTTGAACAAGAGTGTTTGTTTTTGTGGCTGCTTTTGCTTTTGGAGCAGACCACAAAAATAAATTGTTTGGTTACGTTTTAAACACAAGTTTTTGTTTGTAGGACCCATTACCATTTACGTTTAAACCGCAAGATAACAAAAGGCAACTTCAAGCTGCTTTTTTCTGAGTTGCAAACACTGTGTTTTCCAAACCTCCCAAGCTTTGTCATCTTTCCTTCCTCTCTACCTTTTACTAGTTGGTCATCCCACTTGTCATCATTTTGCTTCAGTAAAAAGAGAACTCAAACCTTCCCAGAACCTCAACGATTCCTCTAGAAAGTAGAAGAGAAAGAGAGAAGGAAGAAGAGTAGAAACAGAGAAAAAATAAGAAGGGTCGCCATCCATCGGCCAAGCAGCTCCCTTAGTTCATCACCGGCCTCCATCGTTTCGACCGCCAGCCAAACATCGCCACCGTGCAGGGTAGCCTGCTCTTCCCTTCTCCTTCTCCTTCTTCTTCTTCTGCTGCATTTCCTCGTCTCTACTGTTCTGCAAAGTGAACAGTGGAGAGTGTCTCCACTGTTCGTGGCCGGACCGAATCCAACCTAAACCTAAATGCATTAGATCGGATCCGACCCAGTAAAATAAAAAAATCCAAAAAAATTCTCAGAGATTGTGTTTTATTTGAAAAACTAGTGCTTAACATTATTCAATGGCACTACATACATTAGAAGGAGATCGCATGATGATATAGAATTTGCAGAATTTGATCGCAATCCCAATTTTGTTCCCGATGATATTTTACCTGATGTTGTTGCACGCTCAGGAAGCCATGGAAACTATAGTCCTTGTCGGATGGATTTCGTACATGATGAAATTGCAGATAGTTTAATGGAACAATAAAAAATACTTTATATAAAATATTTTTTTTATTTCATGATATAATAGCAGCAGTTAAATCTACAATATTTCAATTAAAAACCATCAATATTAATATATGTCTTTTTTAGTTATTTTATAACCTCAATTTGAAAAGCATTCTTAACCAAACACATTAAACTGTTTTTTGTTCAACCTCAATTTCAACCACAGTTTTAATCAAATATATATTTTACCAAACCAGCCTCAACTAAAAGTGTTTTTTATAAAACAACTTTTTTCAAACTACAACCACAAAAGCTACCACAATACCAAACACATAATGATCTCCACCATCAACCACAAACCTAATCACCCCCTATATTTTAGACTTTCACTCTTTATCTCTCTCTTCCCCAAACAAGCATTGATGCTAGAGTTTAGTTTTTTAGCTTAGGTTTTAGATTTAGTTTTGAGTTATAAACTTCTTCTTTTTAATTGCCTTTATTTTTTAGCTTAGATTTATTAGTTTAGTTTATTGTTATGGAATTAAAATTGATGTTGTTGTTTTTATTTTTCTTTTGTTTTATGTTGGTGTTTGCGTGTTATTTCAATGATAGTTTTTATCGGCTCTCAACAAGATATGTGAGATGATACTATTTCCTTTTTGTTTAAACTACTTTTGTTGTATTGGCAATTATCAAGCTAATGTAAATGACTTTTTTTAATTTCAATTTTTTATCGTTTATTTTTGCTACCTTTCTTTGAACATAATATTCATTACAATTGTTTCATCAATCAAGTTTGTCTTCAATGTCTTCCTTTGTTAGGTTTCTTGTTTTGGGTGATTTTTCACTTCCACTTACTCATTATCTCCCCCCCCCCCACTTTTTTTTTGTATTTGTTGTTTGATGTTGTCTTTTTGCTTTCAAAATTTGAGTTTATTGACATTCTAGGATATTATTATGTATTTTTAGTTTAAAATAGTTTTTTATCCAAAT
>Ga0307511_10006459_pt1 | contig 11811 bp, 6 predicted proteins | sample 13_EM_MG_FD_200266 | JGI IMG/M metagenome (GOLD analysis project Ga0307511, IMG submission 200266) | Populus trichocarpa ectomycorrhiza microbial communities from riparian zone in the Pacific Northwest, United States - 13_EM | ecosystem: Host-associated > Plants > Roots > Unclassified | place...
ATTTTTTTATTTATATTATTTAAATTAATAGGGTTTATTAAATCCTATCAAGTTAATAACCTCAGTTTTAATTTTTTTAGCTTTTTTTTAACACTTGCATTGCTTTGATTTTGTTTTTTATTAAAAAAAAAATTAAATCGACCCCAGCATAGCATAGGCTATATATATAATTTACAAACAAAATACAAAGAAAAGAAAAGACAGTAGTAAAAAAGAAAACCTGTAAAAAACAAAATAGCCACATTTAACTGGAACGACGGCGTTTCCCTCTCGCATGCTCCTCTAGGTGTAGCGCAGCTGGGCGGACGAGCACACAAAGCAAGCAGAGAAAGAAACTGCGTAGCTTAGCAAAAAGAGAAAGAGGAAGCAGAGAGAGAGAGAGGAATGGTAGGGGCGGGGGCATTTTGGGGGACAAGAGTGATGGAGATAGTGAAGAAGCATGACTCTGGTGGTCTCGTTTGGAAACGAATTAAACTCACCACCACTCGTAAGGCCAACGCCAAGAAACGCCTCCTTAGGGTTTGGCAGGTCTTTCTTTTTATCTCTCTAAGAAAAATCAAATCGCATGTTCACTCCTAGGGTTTTAATATGTTCTTAGAGTTTTCAATTTTCGCTTCAGTTTCCTAATTTTTTTTTGTCATAAAACTCTCATTAACATAGATTATTTCACTGAATTTTAACCGAACCCAGGTAGGTAGGTACTTAAAGTGACAAGTCTTGATTAATTGAATCTATTCACACTTAATACTCTTATTCATAGCTTCAGTAGAGTTAAAAATGCGTAAAAACCTCGACTCGCTTGTTGTTGTTGTTGTTGTTATCGTTGATCCCCAAATCTAACTTTTGGTTTTCCCCATTTCTGGTTAATGTTTTTTCTATATTTAATGGACATCGGCGCGGAGAATGATTGCAAGGAATACCGTTTTGTGGTCCTTTTACTTGATTTATAGGATAGGATAGTTTTCCTTCATGTTTTTGGTTTAATGTGGCTAGTGCTTTTAGAGGCATTTCTAATATTCAGAGGGATTTTGCGTGTTCTTTTATTTATTTTTATTTGGGATATTGTCATTATTTTTATTTTTTTCATTTGAAGGATGTCTTGTTCTCCACTCTAGCTTTGTGTGTTTGTTTCTTTCTATCCACAAATTCTTGTTTTGTCAAATAAAAGTATTCAGTTATAAATTTTATGTATTGTATGGAGACTGTTTCTTCTCCATGATTTACTGTAAAGTTCTTCCGAGTACTTTATTACATGCCTTTTCTATCTACAAAGACCAAGTTGAGCTTTCTTCTCTTCTTTATACATTTTCCTATCAATTCTCTGCCAGAGCCTCGTGATGTAACTCATGAATTTAGTTTCTTCAGCCATGTCATTTAAATCAATAAAACAAATATATATATGGCTTCTGTATTCTTAAAACTAGGCCGTGTTCATACAGATACTTTTTCTATTTTTACACAATTACACATCATTTCATCTGTGTTATTCTTACTTGAAGTTTGTTTTTCAAATTCAACATGCTGATGCATTTATTTTGTTTGAGATGCTTTTGGATTAGTTTAGAGCTTAACATTAGCGCTTGCTTCCACAAATGACAGAGACATATTTTTAAAAGCACAACTTGCTACTGCTGTGCTCTTTCAAACTCAAATCTGAAGCATCGCATGCTTTTGTACTATTTCTTTCTTGTTTAATTTTTAATGAATGCCATTGAATCCTTTAAATCCTTTTGGTAAATATTCATATCTTATCTCTTGAATCATGCTTTTACACAGAATGAAGCTGTCCTGAAGGCATGTTCTCAATCGCAACCTTCCAAAATGTCTGCAGCTGGTGCTTCTGGAGTTGACGAAAAAGAGGGCCTCAACACTGCAAGCTGACTTTGAAATGAGTGAGATAGAGCATAAGATACTCTCAAGGCTGCTTGTGATTGCAAGTTTTTTTAAGCATTTTTTGGTCTGTGCTGTCTTGCTAGGTCTATTTATGCTTAGGTAATATTTTGAGTTCGTCCAATCACTTCCATGTAACAACTGAAATGGTTTCTTCACTTTGTAAAGATTTTTCAACATATAATGTGATTGCATCATTTACTATTGACTCTTTTTGTATTTTCTATGCATGCTGATGGCATGTTTGATCCAGTGCATGCTATTTATTACACGTGGCTCCCTTGCTTTTAGATCGCTCCTCAATATTGTTTACCTTATTACACGTGGCTCCCTTGCTTTTAGATCGCTCCTCAATATTGTTTACCTTTTTAGCAAGAAGGTTGCTCAGGGGACCATGTAACTGTGTGAGTTTATAACGACTTAAATGAGCATGTCTTTTATGTTCCTTGTTGAGGTGTTGATTTAGTGATGCGATATAGCACTGTGAATGTGAAAGGAGATTATTTTCAAGGATTTGGCGGGAGATTTGTGTTGGAAAACCAGAGTCTGTTATCTGCCAATGGTGGACCATTTTATCATAGGAAACAGGAACTGGAGTTATCCACCTATAAAAGAATCTGGGAACTGCTTTAGACTTTAGAGGAGATCTAATTGCAGTTCCTGATCCCTTCTTTTGGCATCATATTTTAATTGCTTTCCATACTGTACTTTCAGTGTGGTTGGTCCACGATCATTCAGTTTTCCTATGATGGTTCAAGTTCCTTATCTGCTAGTCATTATGTGTTATAGAACCCTATTGTATACATCTAAGAATTTTGTGATGGCTTAACTCTAGGCATTTCCTGAGAGAGATAAGGGACGTACGGTGCTGCACTAGCCAGGTACGATGCCCTGCACTTTCTTTCAGGTGATTCTTTTAACACCGTTCTTAGTTTGCTCTAGTTTTAACGAAGTTGTGAAAGCTGAAAACTGCTGGGTGGCTATTGCTGTTGGTTATCTCTTAGGCCTCTTCTTTGCCTGGCAAAAATATGTGCCGTCTCTACCCTCCCAGCCAATTTCGTGAATAATAGAGATCCAAAAACTGAGGACTATTGTATCGTGAATCCCGTGTCTTTTGTACCAACAATTTGAATGTGGAAGGATATTATTTTCAAGGCTTGGCATTGCAAATGTAGTAGTAAAACCAGATTGTCAAGATGATCTTAAAAAGGATACGAGGTGATCCTTGTATGTCTAGGAAATGGAAACTTCAATTACCAGTTACCACCTATCCTGGAACACTAACCTCATTTCATTTCTCAGATCCCTCGTGGTATCACGTACTTCCAGTATGGTTTCAGTGTTCTAGCAATACACCATGAATTAAGTACTGCTGGCCAGCTGGGTATGAAGCGTAGTCATAGGCCTGACATGTTGAGCAAGGTTTTGACTTTGAACTAGGTTTTATTTATTTATCAAAATGATTTTATTTCAATTTTTTTTAAATCATAGTTTATGATGACTTGTTGATTCATAGATTAACCCACGACACAGCCTTGGGCCGAGGTGACCTATGAGTTACGTCTTATAACTAGGATATGAAGTGCACCAAGTTCTTTCATGTTATCTTTTCAAAGACCTTTTCTTTTAGTTTGCTCTAGGGTTAATGAGATGGTGAAAATTGCTGGGTTGGTATTTCGTTTTAGGGCCGACAAGCATTCGTCCTCTCTTCTCTTCCAGTTTTGTTTAGGTTCGATCAGGATTGGGATCCAAAAACTGCAAGCCGAAAATCTCTTCGATCGTTTTTATTCCTTTGTCCTCTTTTAACCATAAAGGCCCCAGAGCAGGCTGCGGGGGCTCTCATATTATTACTTCTGGAATAAGGTATTAATATTATCATCAACAAACGCACGAACTTTGTCTTCATATAAACCTACTATCATCCTGAAACTTACATTAAGATTTCTTTCTTTCTTTCTTTGAAAAAACAAATACTAGGATCTCTTGGTATGATTGACTTTCACGGGGAAAAAAGGTACAAATGATTAGTGTTACGAATTGGTTGTAGCCTACCTACACGACCAGGCCTACTTTATTGACAAAACATAGAGACATCAAAGTCAGCAATGTACATCTGCAAACCATTTTCACTTGCTCAACCTCTGTTTCTTAAATAGTAGGTGACGTGCAGAATGTTCATTGCTTTGATGAATGGATGATTCTTCAACCTCTTCTACAAGCAACCTTGGTCGGTCGGCAATTTTCTTCCTCCGCCAACTCCCTCTCCACCACACGCGCACACACACAAAAAAACAAGCACCTCAATCATCTAGGGAGTGGTCTAGTAGTAAAAACTTGAGATCAAGAGGTTTGCTCCCTTTGTGATCTCAGGTTCGAGCTCTGTGGTTGTTCATATGATGACCACTGGAGGTTTACATGGTCGTTAACTTCAGGGCCCGTGGGATTAGTCGAGGTACGCGAGCTCGGACACCCACGTTAAACTAAAAAAAAAAAAAAAAAAAGCACCTCCTTTCCTTTTCCCCTTGAGGGCAAATTTAATTTTGGTTACAAGGATGGATATTCTTTGACAAAAGCAAGACATTTTGTTGTTGTTGTTTTCAAATGAGATCTACTTTATCAAACTTTGTAGCATAACATCGCACACTTTTCAGCTGAACCCATAATGATGTGATGAGGCCATACTATTTAGTCTAAATGTAGGTAGTCTACATCTAAGGTGAAAATTACATGACTGAACAAGGAAAGATATTTGTCTCAATCAGTTCATCAATACAAAAATGTAGGACTTGAACACAAAATCTATTCGCTTGAATTCCCCTTGAGAAGAAAAGCTCTAAATTTGAAGAACTAATTGCCCCGTGATTGAGGCAAGGAGATATAGCGGGATGTATTTTGCTGACTCTTTGGTTTTGGGAAAGAATTGGGTAGATAAGTGTGATGCTGATGTCCTACATCCATACGTTGTAGATCCTTTCCAACATTAATCTCTTACTTGATACTGCAATTTATGACAATGATATGATATTTACTTGTGCATCACTTCAATGAAGCTTCATGCATCACCGAAACAGTTGTCTTTAAGATAGTCAATCCTCCATCAATACAGCATAAGATTAACAATTTCGGTTAATCTCATACCTCAGTAATATGCAAGGTTGATGCAAACTTTGCTCTGATAACCAGAGCTAAAGAGTTAATGTCTCGATGATAAGTGGTTAAGATTTAACATGTGTTTTACGAAGGTAACACGGCTACAAATTGATTAGCAAATTTTGAATTATCCAAAAATTTTATGGCTAGAGATGATTGGATTGTCACTAAACCTCAGTAAGATTATATTTGATCTTGTATTATGACTTGACTGAGTCCCACTGTTTCATGTATAATTAATTTAAGTTTTTAAACGATAAGTCTTAATTTCAATTAAAAAAATAAAACAATTTGGGCTACCCCAATAATTAATAAAACTATTATAATTAATCACAAAAATATTGTTCAAAATATTTTATTGCATTCCTGTGAATACACATTACATGTGGTGACATGTGAAGTGTCTTTGACCCAACTTAGAGGGAGTCCCTACTCCCTACACTCCTACAAACATAGTGATCCCTCTTTAAAGATCACACGCCTGTTATAATCTAATCAAAGTTGTGGCATCATATCTAACCAATTGATCCATAATCTCTACCCTCTAGTGATCACTTTATTTTTCCCTCTTACCATAAAGTGGGAGAAATGTATATTTTATATGTGCATAACCTCATGTGGAGAGGTATTGTATTCTAGAATATGGAATTGGAAATGGTAAAATAATCACAATTGTCTCTCTTCTTTTGGCTTTCACTGGGTGACACAAGGAATCTTGTTCACATCACCCCATGAGAGGTTGCGTCGTCCAAGGCTGGAAGTATTTAGAATAGAAAATTTGTGCCTTGTGCCTTGTTCCCTTTCCCAACACAACAAACACCACTCTTGACGAGAGGGAGAACAACATATTGATTTGAATGTAGTTACTATTCAAAAGCATGAAATAATGAGAGAATCTCTTCGTTAATTTAAATCTTTGGCCTGGTAATTCAAAACATTGTAAGTGAACACAAAAGTCATGAGAACACCATCAAGAGAATCATATTTTAGGAGGGAGCTATGTCACTCTCTTATTGCATACGCACGAGAATCCAGCCCCATGTGTAGATATGCCCTTTCTTCACCATAAATCTTTTGGCATCGATGGTTCTATGTGCTTGTCCATAAGGGATCGACTTTTCTAACGAAGTTATTATTTAGATAGCGTAGAACCTTTCTTTTTACTTTGGATTCCTCTCTTCTATGCCTACTTTGCATCATTCTTCTCAGAAAATGGTTCACCTTTTGATAGTAAATTGCTTAAATTAGACAACCTTTTCAGAGCTTTATTGACAGAAATGATAATGATAAATGGTCCTGCATTGTTACAACTATTCCATCTCAATCATCAATGTGATATTAAATTTCATGTACTGCATGCACAGTTACAGGGAAGAAATAACACCACAAGCAATTTCATGAATTAGATAGACAGGCCTGAATATATGTAAAGTCCATGGACAAATTGGATGCCTTTTCTTTTCATTTTTAGTCATTCTGATCACTGTTGCACGTACAATATCTGATTCATCTGATACAGAGTTTCCTTCGGAGGAAATTTCAAGTCCTCTTCCTCTTACAAGGATAAGTAAACAGGCTAATGAAGGAACTGATTTCTTCCTGATCAAACTCATTAGAAGACACCTCGGTGACTCCACTTGAACATTGTGAAGGAGCACCAGCTTCATCAGAGCTTTGTTCCATCATAAAATCCATGAAACTAGGACTAATAATCTCGACATTTTGCCTCTTGTTAATGTTTGAAGGGTTGGAAATCATGACCACATGGTTTTTAGGTTTCCTCTTCCTGTGAAATATACTGTTAGCAACCCAATCTCCCACTTTCATCTGCACATGAGAGTATCATAAACAAAATCCATTAATTGCATAGAAAAAAACAATGTTGCGACTGCGTGCCATATGCACGCAGTATCACTGGAACTGCTTCATATTTTTACCTGGGTGGTTTTGGGGTCTGTTGGCAAGCCTACAAGGCAATATTCATGCATCACCCATTGAGTTCTAGTCTTACTAGAATGATTTCTTTCTCTGAAAACCAGCGTTTTCCTTATTCCAACTGCTTGGTTGCTACCAGAAGCTACAATTTGCTTGCCTTTCCCAACGGGTTTCCAGTAACCAGCGGATCTCTTGCATTTTGTTCCAAAGTCATTCAACTTCTTTTGGCTAAAGAAGTACCTCTTTTCCTTCAAATTACCTAGAACCAGAACAAATTATGAGGTTTAAACCATCTCAGGATCTCTCAAACATGGTCAAAACTCAGAGGGCTTTCTTTTATGAGCTTAAATAGAGCATGAATCTAAAGTCTTCAAAAATCTTGAAAGCAGGATATAGTCCAACTTAGTTAAGAAAATCCAGTTCTCTCAAAACAAAACTAATAGAAGACTTGTAAGCACTAAATAATACCCCGACTTACAAGTTCAAGAGAATGGGTTTTTGACTAACCTGGCAAGCTCCAAGGATCAGTTTGGAATACATCAAACTCAGGAATGACAGCAGCTGGCAATGGAAGACCAAGGACCTTTCGCTTCAGGTAATGAACAACAAGCTCTTCATCCGTTGGATGAAACCTATATCCAATAGGCAATCTGAGCCCTCCATTCTCAACAAAGTTTGGCCTTTCCATTTCCTATCTCAATCTCTCTCACACGCTCTCCAAATCAAGTTCCCTAACCAAGTTGAGCCAAGACTTGGATGATCATTCACTCAACAAGGTTAAAGCTAACTTGTTGTAATATACCAAATCATGCAAACAAGAGCTGGAGGGGGAGAGAGGGGGAGGGAGAGTAAACCAAGATGAAAGAAAGGGCAAAGAAGACTTGTGGTGGCCTTGGTTTGTCTTTGTAGGCTAGGGCAAGGAGAGACAAAGGTCATTTATTTATATAAATGGCTTTATGGAGGTGATCAAGGAAAGAAAATTCCTTAGTTGTTTCCAATTCCCAATCTAACTAGCTAATTACGTTACTGGAACCTCCATCCTTGACTTGAGAAAAACACCCTTGCTTTATTTTGACGTGTCATCTCTCTCACAACTCGCAAACAAGCGTACGTGTACAAGAAAGAGAAGGACATGAAGAAAACCCCAAAAGGGCAATGGCCAACAAACACACCAGTGCTTTCGGTCAAGAAGCACACGCTCGTATACTGTGCTTGAGACCCACGTTTGGCACGTTGAGAAGAGCTGGCCTGCACAAGACGAGGAAATCCAAGAGATTAAAACACTGACCTTTATGCAATCAAACGCATAAATCACTAAAAAACAAATAATCTAGTGGACACGATTCGGACGTACGTGGTTCAACATCAACTACTTTGTTCTGTTTTTTCCCCCTAGTAAACCCACGACCCGACCCAAAATCCCTAGGCTCGCCTCTGGTCGTCAGACTGTAGCTAGGAGATCAGACCAAACAAAAAGGAGATAGGGCACAGTTCATGATATGAAGGTATACTATTACTAATACCCAATAAAAAACACGCCGTCCCTTTTATTTGATTTGATTATTTATTTTTATTTTGTTAAAGACCCTACTTGTACGATAGAACTTGGATTTTATTAATTGATAACGCATGGTACTTTTAATCTGATTTATTAGTTAAACGAAGATGAACAATGGGATTTATAATACATAAACTGAATGGCAATTTCTAAATATATATTACTGCAAGAAAATTTGTTTCCCCCAAAACTATTTTTGAGGTAATTATTTTTGGGTCTGGAGTGAAACAAGTTTTTTTAGGGATAATTAGGTTTTCTTTTTTGGAATGAAAGGATTATTATTTTACAAAAAAAAAAAGTCATCTACCTTGTATACTTTCTTAATAACCTCCGAAAACCAAAATATAATCTCAATTCATAAGTTTAACCAAAAAATAAATAAAATGAAAGAGGCGTGTTGATTGAAGAGGGTGGTTAAATATTATGAATTAGAGTAATCCTAAATATTAAGAAAAAAATTAAAAAAAAAAAAAACACATGTGAGCTATTAGATTAGCAAGACTTGTAATTGAATCTCACTTTAAAATTAATATATGGTTTAATAATGAGTATTTTTAAAACCTTTTCTTAGCGTGTGTGTGTGTGTATTTCTTAATGTTGCATTACCCTGAAAATTAATTAACCTTCCCCAGTAGTAGTACTGCCTCTCCATGTGACCAAGTAACCTAAGAGCGCAGGCAAGATCAAGAAATTCAAAATCAAATTAAAGGAAGAGTCCACCAATTTTTCAAGTGGGTCCTTCGAAGATCCTAGGCTTGCTCTTCAAGTTAAATCAATTTGAACTTGTGTGCAGACGGGATTTTAGCTGTTTTTTTTATTTTAATATTGAAGATCAAAGGCCGTATACTGACATCAAGTTTCCTCCCGAAAGACTTATTTTGTTGGTTTGCTTTCACTATTTTTCTGAGTCTAAGATCCATGCCGTTTCCTATGGGTTATATCTGCCTACGTGATCATTTGAGTGTTTGAAGGGTTTGCTCGTGATGTTTAGTTGAAGAAAGAAACAGTTAATTGGGACTAGACTTTTGGTTCAAGAAGATTTTGTTTCTTTAATAATTAGTGCCCAAAGAGGCATCTGGTGTTCTAAAATTATCACCAAAACACGAGCTATTCGCATTTGATTTATACCAAAATTTTGATTTGATTTTTAAAAATCGACTTTGCAAAAGACTGATTAATCACTCAAATGAAATCAAAGTTTAGCCCTTTTAAAGTTTGATATAAAAAAAAATTAATTTAGTGCATGATTTTGGCTGGAGATTTCTCGGGCATAGCCCAAATTAGCACATTGTTTATCTGCTTTTATCTCTCTCACACTTGCACCCTCTCTCATGGGCTCAAATTCAAAAGCAAATTTCATCGCAAAACGACCGGCTAAAAGCCAAGAAAGCGGTCATCATTCATGCATGGAGTCAGGCACACACACAGCTATCATGATTTCTTAATCAGGGCACAAGTCGTGATTGTAAAATGGTATCCATGATAATGAATAACCATCATCAAGAAAGAAAAAAAAAGCATTGATTTTTATTATTATTAATTCATTTTGAAGAACACAACACCTTTAGATTCGTGTTTGAACAAATCGAGTGTTCATTAATTTCTCTAGGAAAAACACGCCTTTCAAACGAAGGCATTCACAGGATAGGCCAAGGTCGTGGGTGCTTCTTGTCCTTGGAGTTGACATTTCATAGTGAGATTCGATATAATGGAAGGCCATGATCTACCTATCTCTTTAATCTACAATATCTTCGTCTTATCGTTGTGTCATGAAAACATGTAATTTGTTCTTCCATCGATACTCTGGCTAGCTAGCTGCCTGTCTCGATGCATGCTTTAATATTAATTAGATATTTTGCCAGGCAGAATGTGTATAATCCAAAGTGGGGATTGATTGACGTATACAAATAAAATGATTTCAAAAAATCTCCTAAACCGAACCCAAAAAAATTCTTCAAAAAACAAAATAGCTCAAAAAATACCTAAGGAATATGGGCTAGCGTAAGGAGCCTGAGCCCATGCTCCCTACGTAGCCACTATGCAGTGCGGTGGACGTCCATCTGGTGTGTAAATCCCCGGTTATAATTTTTCTAGGTTATTAAAATATGATAAATTTAACCAATAGTAAAATGAGTTAAATTAAATTAAAAAAAACCTAAATCTAGATAAAAATGATGAAATTAATGAAATGAAAAGTAAATATAGTACTAAATTGTTAAAAAAAATTTTGTGGGGATAAAATAAATACGTAAGACCATGAAAGGTCAATATTCAAATAATAGAAGGTTAGGGATTTATGTAAAAATGATAAAAAGAGGTGGGGGTAAAGGTGCAATTAACAAGAAGATAACACTATAAATACTATTTTATTTTCTCTCTTGCAGTGACTTGCAAGAGCAAGAGAGGGGTTAGGGTTCTTTGATCTTTTCTTCTCATTCCTTGATGAAATCCACGCCAAAATGTTAACCTCGAGTAGTTAAAAGAGTCAATAAGTGATAAAAGAGAGATGTTTGGGTGGTTTAGAGAGTTTAGAGAGAGGCTAGAGAAAAGATATATTGATGGAAGAAAATTCAACAGATATAACTTCACCTTTCACCGTTGGATCAAAACGATATTTGGATATGTTGTTCTCCTCCATGTCTTATACATTTTCACCAGAGGGATCTTTTATTACAGTCCCCGTTTGAGAGATATCATAGGAGAAAAATATCTGTGAAAATACACTTTTGAACAGTCTCAATAGCCGACCGTTTCTCCTCCGTCCACCGTTGGATTGGGCTATAGTTTGGATATGTTGTTCGTCCTGATGTTGTCTAGATTGAAAGGTGGAGATTAAAAACAAACACTCCATATAGAAGTTATGCTTCTTACAGAGTAGGTCTACAAGTTTTAGAAGAGGCATCGACTGCGAAACCTCAAGCTAGCAGAATAGGACAACTAAGAGGAACAGATAGGTGTTTACCACCTCATGTCTTTATATTTTGAAGAGATTAGTACATTCTAAAATTTTATTTGTTTATGTGGTATATTGATTTATGATAGTAAAGGATGAGAAACTTGAGAGTGCAAACAGGATTAAACATGACGACTGGTGTCATGAGTGTTGCCGGAAAAAAATTATATAATGTTATTATACTTGTTATCCTAATTTCTAAGGACTGCTCGGATTGATATAAAAGCTAGTCATATGAGTGGGGGCAAGAAAAGTTAGCCAGCCATATGAAGAGCAAAGAAGAAAAAGGGAAAATTGTGGTTTTCCTTATTGAATTTATTGTAAT
>Ga0307511_10006460_pt1 | contig 11811 bp, 14 predicted proteins | sample 13_EM_MG_FD_200266 | JGI IMG/M metagenome (GOLD analysis project Ga0307511, IMG submission 200266) | Populus trichocarpa ectomycorrhiza microbial communities from riparian zone in the Pacific Northwest, United States - 13_EM | ecosystem: Host-associated > Plants > Roots > Unclassified | place...
CAGGCAGCACACTGCCCAGAATTGTTAGCAGAGAATGATAGACCAGTCACCAGAGATTTCAACGACGTCACATTACAGGAATGGAAACGCACAAAATGTCCACAGTCTGGGGTTTATTTGAAGTTGATTTGGTTGAGTGTGGCTGACTCAGCCTGGGCCTGTTTCGACTTTTCGCGGTACGACAAGGGCTGCACTGTCGACAGAGACCTTGCCAAAGCAACCGAGTTGACCGACGTCAACGTTCCGTCGCCTTGTTCTGGGAACGATTGTCCATTCCAGCACTTATTGGCGGAGAGCCCTGACCGGTGTGATGACAACGTGCCAAGCCTTTTTTTTTTTTGCTGTGGACGACGTTTGGTATGCCCACCTTCCCGAGACCATCACCCCTAAAACAGGGAGTTGGTGGCGTCGATCTTTTGCTTGAGTCCCTGCCCGCAGCATAAGGTTGGTCACAAAAACAACTGCTCCTTTTTTTCCAGGGTCGAAGTGTTACAAGCTATGTATGCGCGGAAGCAGTTGGTCGATGGCCGTTCAGTGCAGGTAAGCACCTATGCAGTATCATGAAATGTATACCTGTGTCTAACACTAAACGGATAGAAGATGAGATGCTGTTCCGCCTTGCATACGCTAGCCCGCTGGATTTGTTCGCTGTTTTTGTTACAAGGTCCATTCGCCGTTGCACCGAATTGAAAACTTGTTTATGTGGCAGAGATGGAGTCTACATGGAAACAATTGTGTGGGTAAACGAAGGGCGATGCTTGTTCTTGATCAGGTGGCAATCATTGGTAATGGTTGCTGTCTTTGTCCACCCATGACAATGTCTATCCCTGTGCTGTACCCCTGGTGGGATCGAACTTTGCGCCGTAAATGACAACGTTCTATCGAAGAGCAAACTCCATCTGATACACGCGTCCCTGCAGCCAAGCTCCAATGCATACCGAAGGAAGCTTTCAACAAAAGCAGCATCGGCACGCTAGTCCAACAATCTAACTTCCTGAAGCTAAGTAAGCCTTGTATTATAATTCAAGTTGGTCCGAACGTCAGGGACAATTGTTTAGGCCAACAACGTAACAAAAAAAATTGACAGGTCACCACTTTTGGGTCACCATCGGTCGCACAAATGCCTCGCTTTATTTGGATTATCTCTTCTGCCCCAACCCGCCATATAAACGTTGTTCATCCTGCAAAGCTCTCTTCTCCCCGTACTGTGTACGACTCACAATTTCTTCACTATGTCTCCAGCTACGTTTGCTGCGATCTTTTCCCTTACCCTCGCCTCGTTTGTGCATTCTGCTGAGTTTAATGTTGCTGTTGGAGGCAGTTCCTTGAGGTTCAATCCCGAATCTGTGGTAAGGTCCCATTCGCGCCCTCCCTCTTTCATGCGAGCTGAGAGGCTGCAAGAATGCTACTACTGGGGACACTATACACTTCACCTTCCAAGGAACCCACACTGCCACTCAATCGACCTTTGAGAACCCTTGTGTTGCTAGTTCTGGTGGGTTTGATTCGGGCGAGTAAGTCAGATTTGTATTGGTTCGTCTTTCATTCTCTCACTGCCTTTCCATCCACAGGGTCGGCAGCATCAATTACACAGTTACCAGCACGGATGCTGCATGGTTCTATTGCAAAGTGTCCAGTCACTGTCAATCGGGTATGGTATTCGCAGTCAATCCTGGGTCCCAGTTCTCCGCTTTCCAATCTGCGGCAATGGGAAACACCAGCTCGTCTTCGACCCCGTCGTCGTCCAACGGGACCTCCCACACAGTGATCGTCGGCAGTGGACTGACCTTCAGTCCTTGGAATATCACTGCGTCTCCCGGTGACACTGTCACGTTCGACTTCCAGCAAGGCGACCACACTGCTACTCAATCTACCTTTGCGAATCCCTGCCAACCTAAGTCAGGCGGCTTTGATTCGGGAAAGTACGTGCGCTTGTTATTGCATATCACTGCTTTGCTGAACTGCATTGAACAGCCTTGTGAATGCGAACTACTCCATTACCGTCAACGACGTGAGTACTTCCGTATTAAGGTCATATCTAGGATCACATGGTCATTCTCTTCCACTAGACTAACCCTGTATGGGTGTATTGCAAAGAAGGAGACCATTGCAAGGAAGGAATGGTGTTCGCCATCAATGCCCCTACAACGGGGAACAACACCTTCTCTGCGTTCAAAGCGAGTGCTATGGGTCAATCAAGCGGGTCGTCGAGTGGGACAAGCGGGACGACTAGGATTGGCTATAGTGCGGGAGTCTTGACGGCCTGCGTTGCCATTGGCCTTAGTTTGCTTTCCCTGCAGTGATGACTGGGTCCGGAAAAATGCTGTTCATCGGTTCTGTGAAGGAATATGGGCTGCATATGTGTACAATGTCGTGATTTATTTACTGTACTTGTGCCAGGCTGGTCCTGTGTAGTTATCCAAATATGGATTGTCATACTGATTCGTGATCCCTAAGAACTTTCTTACTTGAAACGAGTGGGACACTTGCGACTCGAACTGCTACATAATTATCGGATATGCAGGGTCTTCCGACGTCGCTACCCCAAGGATTGAAACCAGCTGCAGCAGAACCCAATGCAGAGGAACAGGTGCAGCAGAGAGAGGCTGAGGAGGCTGCGCGGAGGGATGCAATGGCCACTATTCTCGACAGTGCAGCACGCGAAAGACGTGAGTGTCTCATGTCTTTGCCATCATTGATTCTAAGCAGCCTAATGGTACATACTACAACTCGCCCAGTGTCACGTATCGGATTAGTGAGCCCAGAGAGATCACGCCAGATCGAATCCATACTCGTTCGGATGGCACAGACGGGACAGCTGCGCGGCAAAGTGAGCGAGACGCAGCTGATCGAGCTGCTAGAGCAGGTGAGAGCGTCTGCGTGCGCTGTAACTCTGACCGTCTCCTGACGTGACTTGCATAGCTGGAGGATGCGCAATCGAAGGCGAGTGCGAAGAAGACGACCATTGTGGTGAGTCGCAAACCCACCAGGAGAAACTGATCGTGTGTCTGATCTGCGATCAGTACCAGCGAAGGCGGGACTTCGACGACGATGACTTTTGACTAGGGTTGTCTACATGCAAGTAGTCTGTAGTGTGCCACCTCCAAACAGGGGCAAATATCCGTAATAGGACCGTGTGAATCTGTGCCCGTCAATGCCTCGTTGTGTCGGTCGCGCTGTTCTTTGACCTGCCTCAGCTTTTCCTCGTCTGTCTGTCTTTCGTCACCATTGTCGTCGATCTCAGCACACGCACACCGTTGCACTCTCACCCATGTCATCTAAAGTAGTCAGTCATTCGTTACCGGCACCCGCCATGCATGCCGGCTTTTCCGCTCATCAATCGAAGTCCTATGTCTTGGCGGGCGTCCAAGACGCGTATTGGAGTGACGACGATGCAGTAAGTCTTCAGATACGCTTTATCGCGTCCAGGTAGTAACAGTGATATCCCCGATCAATCCAGGACGATGCAGAATGTCCCCTCTGTCTTGAGGAGATGGACATTTCCGACCTTAATTTCAAGCCGTGTGTCTGTGGATACCAGGTACGGACACTCGTCGTCATCGTCATCCGGGTCTCATTCCCTGTGACGCAGGTTTGCCGCTTCTGCTGGCATCACATCAAGGAAAACCTCAACGGTCGCTGTCCCGCCTGTCGCAGGGAGTACACCGACGAAGCCGTGCAATTCAAGGCTATCCCACAAGAAGAGTTAGTCCCACCACCTTTTGTGGTTTTCTTCCTTGGGCCGGTCTGACGAACCATCCTGTTTCACACTCACCAGCCATAAGCGCCTCACTCAACAGAAGAAACAACGAGAACGCGAGCGCAAGGAACTCGATGCCCTTGGCCGCCGTCACCTCGTGAATGTGCGCGTGGTACAGCGCAACGTGGTATACGTCGTGGGCATTGGTCCTAGATTTGCCAAAGAAGAGGTGTGTTTCTCCGGTCATTGCTAGTGACTGAATAACAACTGTGAACATACTCAGCTTATACCTACGTTGCGATCCAATGACTATTTTGGCCAGTATGGCAAGATATCCAAGATGATTCTCGTTAAGAGAACACAGTCGGGTGGTGGTGCTCCAGTCGTTGGGTTATATATAACCTACCACCGCCGGGAAGACGCGGCCCGTTGTATCGCGACCGTCGATGGTTCTTCGTCTCCTGGAGGAGGTCGTGAAGTGATGAGAGCTAGTCATGGCACCACCAAATATTGCATGGCCTTTCTCCGTGGAGTCAATTGTTCTGACGGCACTTGTATGAGCTTGCATGAATGGGGCGATGAAAAAGACTGCTTCACAAAGGAAGACTTGACCACACTGTTTGTATCGCTCAGACTGATTTCTTTTACCTTCTGACCGGTTCTTATACAGGAAACATACAATGAAGGACACGGAGAATAGATCTCGTGGAGCAAAGGATGGTGACGGTGAGCATACAATCCAATCTGGGGCCTTTGCGGTAACCTTTAAGCAGGCCCTCTACCGCGTGCTGCGGCTTGGGGAACGAAAGTGACCACACCAGGCATTCCTACAGCCGGTACCAGCAACTTCTCATCGTCAATCACACAACGACCAACCAGGAGGGGTGGCCCACGGCAGCCTCGGATAGAGTCAAAGCCACCAAATCGTTTGCAGCATGAACGGAAAGCAGCGGGTGCAAAGACACCCTCAGTCACATCGTCTTCGCGTCCCTCCACACCTGCCACGGCCACACTTCCCCCACGGCCTGCAACACCTGCCGAAGTGAAGTCTATCCGTTCCAGAGAACACGGAGGGCTAGTTTCCCCTGCGCCCTCCACGGCGATTGAGTCAGACCTGGGTTCAGGGTCTCAGGACGTATCCCCTTCCCCTGTTCGACCCCGATCCACCGAATCTGTGCAATCTTCCAGTCCGTCCAACATCGTCGGAGTCCCAAATGTTCCCCCCGGTCTCTCGACCCCTCCGGGGTTGCCCCCACCTCAGCGCAAAACTGACCTTCATGCGCCGCTTGGTATTCAGCCTTCGCAGTCCACATATCAGATGTCCACAGCTGCGCAGGCATTATTGGATGACGTCAAGTCTCGTCGGGAGAACGCGCTTGCTAACGTCACATCTAGTATTTTCCCAGATCTTGACCGAACCCTCCGCATGCTTTCAGAGGATGACAAAGAGTTTGGTGGTTTTAGTTTTAACCTGGATCCCAAACTAGCAAGCGACACCTCAAACGCTGACATCGTTCTTCCAGACTTGGAAGCCGAAGCTGCCACGCCATTCACCGGTAGCTTTATGGATGCATTTCCCGCACTGCGTCCTAACCAACCTCAACAACAATTCCAGTCTCAGAGGTCGTTGATGGGCCCGCCGCCTGGTATTCCCTATCCGCCGAATTCAAGTCGCTCCGTTTACGAGCCGCCTTCTATACGGAGTACGCCCGTTGATCACCAATCCCCGTCTGGATCCAATTATCTAGGATCTTTCAACCCATTTGGAGAAAGCACTCAAGACCCACCGTCGCAGCCACAAGCTGGAGTAGCGCAGAGTTCGGCGAAATCAACATTTCCAGACGAAGAACGAAAGGTATCGAGATTTGGATTTGCTAGAGGGCGACAGGGGTCCGCCACTGCGTCTTCGCCAGTTCATGCAGCCTCTCCTTTGAGTGCTAGTGATAGTCACCAATCCCTTTTTTCCGCAGAGGTGGCTTCATCACCAGCTCAACCATATTGGGGCTTGTCCAGTCACCACGAGTATGGTTATCAGACCTCGCCTCTAGCACAGCATGCACAGGTAGCGCAGTCCCCTCCTCAGCAACAGGCACGCTTCCAGCCGTTCGACAACAGTCTTGGCATCAGTGAGGCCCAGCTCCGTGAATTCCTTCAGGCCAGTCGTGAGCGAGCTAGCGTCGTGCAGAACGGGACAGCTGGTAGGAGGCTTCTGTTCGTCTGATTCACAGAGGCAGTTGTTGACTATTATTCTTCTCGTTTCTGTAAAATTTCTCGGACACTGTATCATGCTCCTCGATATTGTTGTACCCTTTTTGTTGCATTTATAAGGTTCGGAGCAGCAGCAGTCGTATGCGCCGAACCAACCGTTCCACGATCCTGCCATTATGTCCGCTAGGCTTGCCTCTCCGGTGCTATCAATGGCGGCGCCAACGGGCTACCCGTCTGGATTGACGACTATAGCTACGAACAAGCCATCGATGAACACCGCAATGGGACCCCCACCGGGCTTAGGGTTTCCCCCAGGCATACCCATCAACTACCCAACTGCGGTGACGCATTTGCGAGGCAGCGATATCCACGTGGAAGCCTCGCGGTTGAATGCATTACCAAACAGTGAGTATTATTCCTTTGTTGCGGGGAAGGTGTCCCAGGTCAAAGTACCGAGTGCCGTGCTTTCAGTGCGGAAATATTATCAACGGCCATAATTTTCCTCTCTTGGTTGCATGGATGCTCGCTTCCCTTGCGTCTTCGTCGTTGTCCACATCTAAAGAACTTTTGATCCCTTGGCCGGCCTTTTCGAGGAGTTGAAGGGGAGTTGCGTCGATGTGACAAAGCAAGACATCTAGGCCAGTTAAATAATACGTACCTTATAATCCACTCTATCTTTTACTCCACCATTCGTTCTCCCTCCCTCCTTTTGTTCTATTTTCTGTGGGCGCAGATCGTCTGGTACAACGTTACTGACGACTCTTTTTTGTGGTGTTCTTCCTTTCTGTGCTCTTCAGTTCCCCAACCTGCGCCTACTTCACCCGCTCTTTCCCCCGAGGATTTTCCCGCATTGAGTGTCAGCACCGCTGCTGCTCCAGCCACTCAAGTCGATTTGCTGTCGGTGAGCGCGATTGGCTCTACCGCCGAAAGTGGCAAAGATCAGGCGAAGACTGATCGCAAGGCCGCGAAGAAAGCTGCTGCTGCACAGCGTGCGCTCGAACGGCAAAAAGTTGCCCAGGAGAAGGCCGCAGCGAAGGCTGCTGAGAAAGCGCGCATTGCCCAAGAGAAAGCCGCTGAGAAGGAGAAGCTGGCTGTGTTGAAGGAGGAAAAAGAGAAAGCGGAGAGGGAGCGGGTTGAGGAAGAAAGGATAGAGAAAGAGAGACAGGCGCAGGAGAGAGCCAAGGCGGACGCTGTTCGAGCGGAGAAGGCGCAGGCGGCTGTCGAAACGGAGCATGAGCAGGTGTCCGAGAAAATGAAGGTGAAGACTCCCAAGATTAAAAAAGCTGCGACCCCTCAGAAAGCTGCTCGCGTTGGCCAGTCTGCGTCAGTTTCGGTCGATACGTTGGCAAATGCGCCCCCCAAAGCACCTGAGCCTGTTGATCAGCCACCTATTCTGTCTAAGATGCCAAAGAAGAACAAGCCGACTACTCGTCCCATCAAGATTCCAAAGGATCATGAGATCTTCGCGGATGAGGCGTCGGCTTTGCCATCCGCTGCATCGGAGGCTCCTGTGCTCCCTACGGGCAGAAGCAACCAAACTTTTTTTTCGAGTCCTAACGACTCAAGGGCCCAGTCGGTCGAGATGACCTCTCCCCTCGAAGAGGCTTCTCTCGCAGAGCTCCTCGACGAGATTGACGCGAAGAATTCACACATGGAGCTTCCTCACCACCCCTTCTTTGATCTACACAAAATCAACCCTGCATCCAAGATGCCCCTGCAATATGGACCCCTCGTACACGCTCTATCTGCGCTCTCTGTTGGAGGGGGTTCGTTCGCGACCAGCATGCCATCAGGGTCTATTGATAATGCGGTGTCGTCATTCCAGCAGCTCTTGGAAACCTTGACACAGACGATATCTGATCTCTTGCGCCTACTCCCTCGCACCACCTGGGATGACAGCTCCTCGTTTGATGGTGTTCTTAGGGACATGCTCAAGGGTGATGACTTCCTTGACGAGGCAGGTGATGAGGCAGCTGGAAAAGATGACGAGGTGGCTGCGTTGACACTGGCCCTCGAACGACGCGCTCGGTGGATGGAAGTGCAACTATCCAAGCTCGAAGAGCTGCACCGTGACATCAATACAGCAGCCGTCCGTGCTGTGTTCGCATTCAATGACAACGGCTGGGATCGCCATAAATCGCTACCCCGCATCGGTAACACTCTACGCAGGTTCGACAGTATTGGCATGGTCGAGGAGAACGGGAGGACAAGGCCCATGACTGTGGAGGAGCTGGAGAAGAAGCTTGTCGTGGCCAAGGAGGCTGCCGTTTTCGCAGAGACTGAGTTGAGGGAGGCAATGGAGAAGCTGCAGCATGTACGGCCACTGGAGGATGACGACTACTGAGCCTATGTAACTGATTACCAAGGTACTGAAGGAGTCATGTAGTTGGCGAAATCACCTTCTTTCACAGACGTCTTGCACACATTTCGTTCCACCCATGTTGTATCGTGCTCCGCTTGTGCTTCCTACCACTTGAAAGCTTGATGTACTATATAGGCGGTCTGGACTGGCACCTCATGCTTCCCACCAGTAGGCGCCACAGAAGTGCAGACTATTTACGATCCCAAGAGTGTCCGTTGTCTGCTGTAGTACTTGAACATACCATTTGCGATGTGACATATGTGCATGGCGACGTCTTCCACTCCTAGCTGTATGTATAGACAACTTTTATTTTGTATTGAGAAAAGTGCACGCCTATCACGTGTGGTGTGTTCATGGGAGTGACGCGACATTGAAGAACGCGATACTTAGTCCTCTTCTTCTTTACCGACAACAACGACATCGACCCTGCCACTCCAATACAGATGCCACCGAAAGTTAGTGTCTAGCTTATTCATTCGCTAACGATCCAATTTCATGCCTTCTCAGCGCAAGCGCACAGAAACTGGGACCGACCATGCGGGTCCGTCGACGCGAACGACCAGGAAGTCCACCCGAACAGGTATGGTGCAATGAACAGGAACATTTTCGCTTCCTAATGCTTCTACTTCTGAAGCTCGAGGGAAGGGGGATGACAGTCAGGATAACATCAGTGTCAACTTTTCGTATGTCAGCCTTGTTTTGATGGGAAAGTTGGAGCCGAACTTGCCTCGAACACAGTTCAGCGGCGGTCAGTGGTGGGGTGGAGGTCAGGAGTCTCCGCTTCTGTCTGCCTACTTATAAATACCAAATGGACAGGACGACCATAATGCACCATCATCATCAAAGAAGACAAAGCTAGACAGCCGCGCAACCGCACGGGCGAGAGGTCGAGGAGCCAGGGCTGCTCAGAAGTGAGTCTAGCCAACGATTTATTTCTCTTCGAAATTAATTATCTCCGATTATCGAGTAACAATGACGTAAGATACCTGACCGTTAGCATAATGGCTTGCTTTTAGTTAACGGCCCTCAACTTGCAGCAACCCATCGACCCATCTACAAATCTTCCCCACCACGAGTAAGTTGGCTCCTAACAATTACCCCTCAATAACTTCCTCCTATACCCTGCTCCTCTCGCGAACCACCCCAGCTCTAGTTAGCTTGGGACACTCGACGACGTTTTCGCATGCGACTTTTGTCCTTGTTGTGCTGCGTTTCTGACAGATCCACACACAGTCACGCGCTGGAAGACATCAAGCAGGCATCGGTGTGTCTTAATGAAGTCCTTTGTCTAATTCATCTATATGCAGCCCTTCCGTTTGCCAGTTGAAAGTGCCAGCGAGCGACGAGTACTCCCCTAAGCGTTCACACGATCTCTTCAAGAACTTCGCAGATGCTGACGCGCCGAATGTCGTTGGTCCAGAGGGGGTAGAAAAGTTGTGTACAACAGCAGGCATTCCTTTGGATGGTGCTCAGCCACTCATTCTCGCCTGGCAATTTGGATGTAAAGAGGTGGGGAAGATCACTTTGGATGAGTGGGTACATGGTACAGATGTATTGCGGTGTGTTGTTTGTTGTTCAGGACGATAGTCTAGCTGACGGTGTGCTCAAGTATCTCATCGTTACCTGCGCTGGTGCTGGCTCTAAGGGAACTAGATGATTTGGTCGTCCATAACCGTGCCGGAGTAAAGAAACCGCCAACGTCAACATCATCAACGAAACGAGGTGGAGATTCGAAAGTACACATACCTTACAATAGGTCGCGTTACTGGGACTACGCTCAGAACAGCCAAGCGGCGTTCAATGAATTATACCAGTTCTGTTTCACGCTCTCGAAGCCTCCGTAAGTTCACCGCCTTTTACACATCACACTGCTGACGCATGGTCGCCACTATAGACAGAGCAGGAACATCGATATGGAGGTGAGCATTCAGTGGGCAGTGACCAAGTGGTTTCTTCTACGGTCTCATAGACAGCTACGGCTCTCTGGTCCGTTCTACTTACTGCACGGTACCCCATCATAAGCGAAATCACGATGTTCCTACACGTGAGCATTTCCGGATTTTGCCCTTTGACATGTCACTAAACGTGTTGTCTAGGACAATGGATCCTACAGGGGTGCAAATAAGGACATTTGGAGCATGGTGAGTGACGTACAACCTTGGCTGGCTGGGTTCTTCATTATCTTGCACAGGTATACGAGTTTTGTCGGACAATACATCCAAACCTGGACAACTATGAAACAGATGGGGTTTGTTCCGAAACTTTCTGGTCTTCCGATGTAATCTAATATTATCGCATCCAGGCGTGGCCAACGATGTTAGACGACTTTGTTTCCTGGAAAAGAGGAAAGGCATCTGGAGAGCGTACAGACTCATGAGAGTCTGTGGGTTTGTGGACTTTGACACGTAGGTTCGGATACACACGAAACCCGCTTGATACACAATGCATTTCTGCTTCGCCCTGCCAGTGTTACTGAATCTGACATCTCGGTAATGTCCGTAGTCTTCTGAAGTTCTCGTGTGTCTTTGTCCGTGGATTCTGCCACAGTGGTCCAACAGCGAAGCATAGGGTGAGGGTGACAGGGAGTGACGGCAAATTCCTGTTTCCAGGCCACTAAACGTAAAGTTTGTATGAAAAACAAGAGCGCAGTGTATACCACGCATATACTATGAAGTTGGACTCGCTCGATGACACAGGTGATTGGGTAGTAACGTCCAGTCTTTCGCCGCTGCTCCAGTTCTTCTGCACCGACCTCCTCAGGAGGCCACCGGCAGTGTTTTAGCTGCTCGTCCAGCAGTTGAGGTCGAGGCTAGCCTTGTTCGGCTTGACAGGCAGGAAACTGCTTCATGCTTTACGTATTTTTAGTTCATTGTCGACAGGTACTGGGTCATGTCGTGGAGGTATAACAGAATTCTGGCAACTCATAAGGTGGACAGAGTCTCTAAGATCCCGGCAGCCCATCTACGCCGCACGTCACTGCGCGTAATTTATCACTCGATAATACATATGGATCTGATAACATGATGGAATACTCACCTGAATGCTCTCCTTTATCGTCGTTTGTTCGAGTGTCCGCCGCTGTGCCCGCTTCGACAGCTTCATATGCTATTATCAAGGTTCGAGGCGGCGGGTTGTGAGTTCTCAGCGTTTAGACTCCGACCCTCATGCCTTGTCCGGCCAACCAGCAACGCATCAAGGATGAAGACATGATCAATTCGCCCGCAGAACCCCACATTTCCATTGGTTCGCAGATCCTACATCTAATCCAGGAATATGTTTAGGAACCGATATTGACCGCACGACGTTTCATTCACCTCTTCTACCTCTTTCTACCGGTTTTCGCCACTATGCCAATGCTGCTCATCGGTCGCCCCGAAAGGGGATTGGGGGGCGACCGTTGGGGTGCAGTCTGGTGGTACGGGCTACTCGTCTCTAGAATGCAGGCCGCAGGACCTACATTTATAAAGGTGAATGGAATCTTTTATTTGTACAACCTAGTTCACACTAGTGTATTAGCTCGCACAGTGGGCTGCATCTCGCC
>Ga0307511_10006461_pt1 | contig 11810 bp, 15 predicted proteins | sample 13_EM_MG_FD_200266 | JGI IMG/M metagenome (GOLD analysis project Ga0307511, IMG submission 200266) | Populus trichocarpa ectomycorrhiza microbial communities from riparian zone in the Pacific Northwest, United States - 13_EM | ecosystem: Host-associated > Plants > Roots > Unclassified | place...
GTTTGGTTTATTCCATAGTTCCGTATGAAATAATAATATTAGAATATTATTGTGGTCGCCAGATTGGTGAATGGGCCGGTCATTAGCGCCATTGGTGTATGGGCCGGCCCAACCAGCAGTAGCGTCCTATCCGGCCCATTGCTGACTGGGCCGTATTGCTGAATGGGTCAGAACACCGGTACTTATGTCCATGATTAATTTCAGTCGGGCTATACAGTCAGTTTAGTTTCGGGATGTGTACCGAGCAAGATGCCTTGGCATGCCGAAGCCCCACTAAATTTTTCCCTTGAGAAGCATTACTAATTAGCCTGTAGCTACCAACTCTATACAATACACATTAGGAATCTATTCACTGACCTTCATTGGTATTGAAAGGGTTTTATTCATCAAATTACGGCATCGGCATATCTACCATGCGAAGAGTCAAGATCTTTTCGGGAACATCGCATCCCTTGCTGACAGAGTCCATCTGCGAACGACTAGGCACCAATCCAAGCAAAGCGGAACTCAAGAAATTCTCCAATGGGGAGACCTCCGTCAATATTGGTTGCTCGGTGCGTGAGCAAGATGTGTTCATCGTACAGAGTGGCAGTGAAACGTATAGCTCCCGGGTGCTTTCATACAGAGAGATGGACTGACGAACCTTGCTACAGCGTCAATGACAGCATCATGGAGCTTCTCATTATGATCTCTGCATGCAAGGGAGGCTCTGCAAACAAGATCACGGGTTGGAGCTCCACCCCAGGTTCCGCCTCGGTACACCGCTAATCCTAATTGATAGCTGTAATGCCTTATTTCCCGTACTCGAAGCAGTCGAAGAAAAAGTCCCATAGGGGGGCCATCACTGCAAGAAGTATGTGTCTTAGCATAACCTCAATAGGACCTGCTTGTGGGAGACAAACTAAAGGCTCGAACACACAGTGATTGCAAACCTTCTCACGATAGCTGGAGTAAATCACATTATTACTGTGGACTTGCATGTGAGTGCTTGAAAGCCCGGCACCATAGACAGGAGTACTAAACCCCCTCGCCACCAGGCCTCTCAAATGCAAGGGTTTTTCTCCAAACCAGTTGATAATTTGTATGCCGAACCTCTCATTGCTAGGTGGGTTAAGAACAACGTACAGAATTGGAGGGAGGCCGTAGTTGTGAGCAAGAATCCCGGTGGAACCAAGAGGTCTGTTGTCATTCTATTCTGTGGGGGCGGGGGTAATAGGTGTAACCGGCTGCTGACGAATATCATTATAGGGTAACCTCCTTAGCGGATGCACTGAAGCTGAATTTCGCTCTTATTACGACCGACCGTCGGAGGGCAAACTATGATTCTTTGTCCTCGAAATTTCACTCTAGGCGTCACTCTCCGGCCGAATCTGTTCACGGCGATGAGGATCCGAATCTAGAGACACTTGTGGACAGGCAGGATGGCGATATCCCAACATTTGTGGATGGACAGAGCATAGATGCAGTCGGAATTGTCTCACTTGCTTACACCGGCAGCAGTATTGGGCCTCCATCCATCGAACTCAGCTCCGAACCGGCAATAGCAACTGGCGATCTCAGCATTTCCGCAGAAGTGCCGCCACCAGCCTCAACAACATCCACTGAATACAATTATCATCTACCTCCACATCCGGAAGATGACTTTGATGACGAATATACCGATGATAACGCTAGGGAGGTGACATATGGACGCCTTGTGCAAGGTCATATTGTGGATGACGACTATCCATCTGTTCCTGCGTCGGTAAAGGATGAAGATGAGGAAGCTCCATGCCACATGGTCAATTCGATTTACTCAATAACCTCATCCAATGATCACGCTCTTGGTGGGACCGTTGATGCCAATGAAACAGATGACGAAGAGGAGCCTGGTGTGGCAAGTTTGACCCAAGAAAAGATGATTACACTTGTGGGTCATGTGCGGGATAGAACTGTGCTACTAGTTGACGATATGATCGACCGACCGGGGAGTTGGATTGCCGCGGCAGAGCATTGCGTGAAGAGAGCTGGTGCCAACAGGGTGTATTGCATTGCTACACATGGTGTCTTTGGCGGAGATTGTTTGGAAGAAATGGAGGCTTGCAGCTATATTGACTACGTAAGTTCAGAAAATCTCAGTGCTCTCACCTCTCACCTCTCACCTCTCACATTCAGGGTTTTGGCTAATCATGTTTCCCTCCTAGATCATCGTCACGAACTCCTTCCCGATTCCTGTGAGTAAGATCAATTGCAGTCGCAAATTGCGTATTCTGGATATATCAGCTCTTCTGTCAGAGGCAATAAGAAGGAACCATCATGGTAGGCACATTCTGCTTCCCAGTCATGATGTTGAGGTTACTAATTTCAAACAGGGGAGAGTATCTCGGCTCTCTTTCAGCACCTCGATTAGCTAGAGTACCGCTTCCGTGTTTTCTTTCTATGTTGTACGAATATCTCGACTTGATCGTGCCCTAAATTGCCATCATCATACAGGTGTTTCCATATGCTCCGCTTTATTACATTATTGTCAATTCTTCCGCTGTATGCTTGACTCAAATTCTTTTTTTGTGGCATGTCACTCCCGCATCTATTGTAGCCTTTTTTTTTCATTCTTGTTTGGAGTCTACTTAGCCAAGTTCAAGGGCAGCACGGGGGAAAATTGTATGGTTTCGGTGTTACTGCTCGTTATTATTAGTTTTGGTGTTTGCATGCAGCACCAATGTTCGTTCACGAGGAGTATTTTGGTCACTTGGGGGGGACAATCACTAAGCAGGAGTCGAACAAAGGAAACATTTATAGCTGCTTTCATTGTAGCTCGCCCCCTTTCATTGCGCCAGACTACTTTCATCGTATCTACTTTCACCGTATTCCTAGTCTTCCTGAGAATTGATTCTACATTGACAAACAACCGGTGCTCTGGAGCACAGCACGTGACATTGTTGATTACATCACGGTTAGTCTTGGCAATAATAATAAGTGGTTCATTCACGTTAACAAGAACGCCAGAACGCCAACCTTTCGCTTCCGCAATCAACGGTATCGAATTCAGCCCAACTCACCATGTCGTCTCTTCCACCTCGTGGTCGATCACGAACCCGGTCACCAGATGACCGTGCGTCGGAGAAACGGTTGTCAGAATCTCCAGTCTCTCGAAGGTCATATTCACCCAGGTCACCCAGGTCGAGATCTAGGACTCCCATGCGATCACGCTCACGAACGCCAAGGAGAGGAAGGAGTTATAGCCCACGCGCTGGGGGCAGGAGCGGAAGTAGGACGAGGAGCAGGACTCCAAGAGACAGAAGTCCCAGCAGAAGCCTCAGCAGAAGTAGGAGTAGGAGCCGGAGAAGAAGCAGAAGTAGGAGTGGTAGTAGGGGTGCTTTCAAGAGTTCCAAGGTAGCAAATACGGATAGGGTGAAGAGGTACTATTGCTAATATATATTTATAGATTGTGATTGAGAAGTTGACAAAGAATGTCACTGAGGAACACATTCGGGAAATCTTTGGAGTTCATGGCGATATTAAATTCATTGACATGCCTCTCAACCCTCACTGTATGTTTATCAAATTCTTTGTAACCTGAGACTCACGGCAGCAAAAATTGCGATATAGGCCATACTGACTTTTCGCTCATAGTCAACACCAACCGTGGTCTCTGTTACCTTCTATACCATTCGCCTTCCGCTGCTTCAGCCGCAATCGCTCACATGCATGAATCTCAACTTGACGGGTCCAAGATCGAGGTTTCAATTGTTATTCCACGCCGCATACCCGGTTCTGCAGGTATCCCAAATCCCATTGGCACGGCCCCATCGGGTCCCGGAGGCCGTTACAAAGGAGCTGGCGGAGGCAGGTACCGTTCACCACCAAGACGGCCAGGTCAAGGAGTAGGTGGTGGGAGAAGCGGTATTGGTGGCGGATTTAGTGGGAGAGGTGGAGACTCGTATCGGCCAAAGTCGAGGTCCCGAAGTATTTCGCGATCGAGATCTTCTTACTCTAGGTCGAGGTCTCCTTCAAGGTCTCGCTCTAGGTCGCCATACCGGTCTCGCAGGGGTGGAGGAGGTAGGCGTAGGAGAAGTGTGAGTTACAGCAGTTATAGCTCTAGGAGTGGCAGTAGGAGTAGGAGCCGTAGCAAGGTGAGGAAGTACTCCAGGAGCAGGAGCAGAAGTCGGGACCGCAGGGGTGGAGGAGGTCGAGATGGAAGGAGACGATAAACGTGGACTATAGTACTCAGATTTCCGGAAGGGCCATTTAGCACTCGAATATCTCAGTCCAGCGCCCACTAGATCATCTTGTGGAACCTTTCGATTGAGCCATTTTGATGGGCTAAAGGATATAGCAAGATAGGGTGCTATCTAAGCTCTGCTATACGAGAAAACAACAGTGTGCTGCTGGATCTGAAAGATGGAGTAAACCTCCGCATACTGGCTCATCTGTATACTTTATATTTTCATTATTCTACTTGGGCGCTTTGCTTGTTTCCAAGAAATTCTTTCTAATACTTGTCATGAATTCTGTCACGGTTTTGTTAATTGTCAGAATAAATAAAACTACTTACATAGGCTCCGTCGTAGGAGTGTGTAAGTAAAATTGCCTCTCATGCCTTCCGCTCTTCTCATTTCCTCATAACAACGAGAGATCTACTCATATACACCATCGTTGCAGGTTTAGTAATAACATGTATATATGTATACTGACGCGAGGGTATTTATACGTATTACCCGGGATTACATTTTAACCCACCCGACCACGACAAGCCTGGCACGTTTCATCCTCGCGATTTCAGGGCCGACACTCCTTTGCAATGTACGAACCCTGTCCCTCGCATCCGGGTTTGTTTTTTCCCCGATATCAACAACGCAATTATGTACTGCACATAACCAGACTATACTGCACATACCATGCCCTTTATGTCCTAACGTAACGGCTACTCCAAGCATGCAACGGCTATACAATTCACCGGAGTTATTGCCCCACGTTTGGCCCGCCGGCTCCGTGTTTCCGTCAGCCCTGTTAAGCTTTCTTGCCCCAGTGCTCCCCGGATACAAGGGCCCATGTTGGATATTCTAAATCTATCCAAATCTATAACACCCTAAATATTTATTTACCTTGTTCGTTCTGGGGGTTTAGTTTATGTTTTATACATTGACAGCTAATATAGATCTACAGACCATGGGAAGGAAGGGGTAGCCGGTCTTTTTCCCGCTGGGCCCGTAGGTAGCGTTGCCAGGAGGAGAGCCGGAGTACGCCCAAGTTCAGAACTTGAATTGGGTTTTTGCGGGGAGGAGAATTGGAGGCAGGTGGTATATATACCCTGATGGAGGTCTCCAACATCCACCACCGTCCTTCGATTCTCTTGGGTTTTCTGCTGTACATCCAGTTTTTGTGTGTGAAAATGAAGTCTTTCCTTTCTCTTGCTGCTGCGCTCCTTGTAGGAGCTGCCAATGCTGGCACTATTGTTTGGGATGGTCGTTTCAATGAATTCACAAGCTCGGCTGATTTGAACAATTGTTCGTATATCTCCTATCATCTGGTTTTGGTTTGCTATGATTGATACTGACTTGTTCATAGGGTCATGGGCCAACCAAGTTGGGCCATACCAATACTACATCCACGGCTCCGGTCCCGTCACTGACTATGTCAACCTCTCTCCCTCATACAAGAACTCAGCAGACAGTGCCTCCAAGCAAGGAGTCAAGATCACCGTCAACCCTACTGCCTTGTGGAACTCGGACATGTGGAGGACGGAATTGATCCCCCAAACCACCGCAAACTTGGGAACTGGAAGGCTGTACTACCACTTCTCCATGAAGAAGAGCGGAACAAACCCACCAAACCCAAATTATGAGCATCAGGTCAACTTCTTCGAAAGCCACTTCACGGAGATGAAGTATGGTTGGATCAACGGAAACCCAACTACTAGCCCGGATAACAACCTTAGGTGGTTTGTTGGCGGTCAGAGCAAGTGGAATGTTGACTGGGTGGCGGATGTTTGGCATAACTTTGCTTGTATGCTTCCTCCAATCACAATATAACTTTGTAATGCAGTGCGTTAACATACCATTAACGATATATAGACGACATCAACTTCTCCGCCGGCACCGTCGCCCTTTGGCACTCCACCGGCTCCAGCCCCCTCACCCAAGTCGTCGGCCCCGTCTCCGTTTCCACCTCCACCAACTCCGCCGACTGGCACTTGGGAGTCCTCCGCCTCCCCAACCGCTCCGGCGGTACCAACAGCCCCGCCGCCGAGGACTGGTACTTCTCTGGAGTCTACGTCGAGTCCGGATCCCTCACCACCGCCATCGGAGATGGTTCCGTTTCTCCCCCAGCTAGCTCCTCCACTCCAACTTCCACCACTAAGACACCAACTTCTACCCCAACCCCAACTTCATCTACCAAGACTTCGACTTCGACTACCTCTGCCCCGACCCCGACTGGGGCTGTCGCCCAGAGGTATGCTCAGTGTGGTGGGATTGGGTGGACTGGCGCAACACAGTGTGTTGCGGGTACGACTTGCACGAAGTTGAATGATTATTACTCGCAGTGCTTGTAAGTTAAGTTGGGTTTAGGTAGTAGAGGTCACCCACTGGGTGGGTCAGTGGTAGAAGGGCTTGAGTGCCTGGATGGGTGGAAACAATGGATTAGTATATGTACCTTAGGTTGGGAATTTTTTGAATTTATATCGTGTGCATATTTTTCAGAGAGCTTAGGATGACTGTATATGATGTAACGTGCAGATGAGAATTTTGTGCCCCTTGAGTGGAATCAACACAACAATAATTATACCATGTCGAAAAAGTGGTAAGCCATGACGATTTGTTCGATATATGTGAACATTGCTAAGAACATCTGGTACGAGATGAATTGATACGAGATGAATTGAAAATGGGGGATAATCTTACATGTTGTAAAGTAATGTTTAGTATGTGTTGCTAGGGGATTGATTGCATTGCCCCTTCGGTCTGCATCTGGTGGATTAAGACAACTAGAACATATATTTCAAGTTTATTTCCCAGCACACTTCTCAAACCAAACCCCCCACCTTCCTTTCTTCTAGGCAGGGGAGCTGTAAACCGTTCAAGTTCTACCGTCCAGGATGGAAAATCATTAAAAACGCCATCTAATTTTTTTCTTCGCTCGCTCACATCAAGATATATACATATACACTGGGGAGAAATACACATACATCTAAGACCATACCTTAGAACACCAGTAGCTAGATACGTTTGGATAGAGGGCTAAATCAATTCTTAGTGATCTCGTACCTACCTACGGTCCTAGATCAGAGTTTTTAACGTCAACGGTACTTCGTATATAGATATTGTCGGGATTGCCCTTGTTGAAGCTGAAACATACATTAGAACTCACAAGGCTACATTATTCAAGGATCCTGATGTTGATGTAGACGTACCGTAATTTGATTGGATGCAGATATCTCACTTTGTCGAGGCTCCATACTTCATCAATACCCCGCAGCTCTCGATTCTCGTACCGTCTGGTTCCGTTAACAGCACAAGATTCTACACCTCTTTTGGGTACAAATACCAAAATCAAGCTTAACACTGTCGATATCAGAAAGAACACCCAGTACACCTATCGCTGAGGACGGTTACAACCTTGCAGCAGACCACCGGAGCGAACTGAATCCTGAAAAAGGTGTCCGCATATCGATATTCATCTCACGCAGAGATGGGAGATCCGCTATCCATTGCCGCTTCTATTACAGGTCTCATTTCCACTTCAGCTCAGATTGTCGGAATGACAAAGGAGCTGTTTGACAAAACGAGAGATGTACCTGTATCGATGATGCGGGTGAGGGAAGAGGTAGAGAGCATGCAAACTATATTTCGTCAATTGCAGCTCTTGCTCAATGGCGCTGTCTCACGGCCGAACCTTATAATGCTGTCCGCTCATAATCTTATGGCCACCTTAACTGGCTGTGTGAGTGCCTTTGGTAGGTTAGAGAAGAAGCTGAACGAGGTGCCTGGGCTCAATGACCCCACTACGGCTAGCGCAGCCAATCGAGTCGCATGGGGATTGTGGGGGTACGAAGAGGCCTTGGTTATTATCGAGGAACTGCAGCGACCAAAGCTGAGCTTGACTCTGATGTTAACTGCGTTCACTAGGTAAGTTATGCACTCCCTCGGTTGACCACTCTAATCCTGAAATGCACTGCTGTCCGATTGACCTACCCCCTTTGGTCAATCCCTAACATATATGCGGGATTAAAGTGCAGTAGATTTGAAGCGCACCGCTGATTTCTCATTTATGTAGCGCCACGGTCACCGAGGCCTCTGATCATGAGGTTCAGGCAAGATTACAGGCACTCTCCACAGAAATTTTGCAATCGAGCCATGCACATTCAGTTGTACTTCGAGATTTGATTAGCCGTCAGGATGAGCAGGCCCGCGTTCTAGAACAGATTCGGTTATACACGAGTACTCTCAGTGGTACTGGTAGCTCCGCATTGTTGACCCGCTCGTCCTCTGCTGGCAGTTTCAACAATTCTCCGCAGCTTTCGGGCTTAAGAACTACTACTCAAGAACCTATGTATACGGCGAACACCCGGCACACCTTTCCGGACGGCTACAGCTCTGCAGTAGACCACCGAAGCGAACTACCGGATCTTGAAAAGTCGCGCGCATATGGATATTCATCTAACGGAGAGATAGGAGATCCACTATCAATTGTTGCAGGCCTCATTGCTATTTCAGCTCGGATTGCCGGAATGATAAAGGAGCTGTTTGACAAAGTGAAAGATGTACCTGAACCGATGATGCAGGTGAGGGAAGAGGTAGAGAGCATGCAACCCATCTTTTGTCATATACAACTCTTGCTTAATGGCTCTGGATCACAACCGAATCATGGCAGCCTTACAATGTCATCCGTTCACAATCTTATGGCTACCTTATCTGTCTTTGTGACTATCTTTTCTAGGTTGGAGGAGAAGGTGAACGAGTTATGTGGGTTCAACACGGCTAGTAGTACAGCCTGGAAAAGAGTGATTACGAAACAAGCCAAATTGGGACTGTGGAGGCAGGAAGAGGTCTTGGGTATTATTAGGGATCTACAGCGGGAAAAGCTGAATTTGAATCTGATGTTAACCATCATCACTTGGTGAGTTATGCATTGCGGCAGTTGACTACTCTAAATCTTCCGGTTCCTGAAATGCACTGCTTTCTGACTGATTTTTTTCACCTATCCCCTTCAAATCAATCCCTAATACATATTTATGGGGAATTAGCCTGCTGCAAATTAACCTGCACTTTTATTTAAATAAAAAAAACTACAGTAGATCCGAAGAGCGCCACTGACTTCTCATACCTCTTTATGTAGCGTCGAGACCACCGAGGCTCAGGCAAAATCACAGGAACTCTCCTCAGGAATTTTGCAATCGAGCCACGCACATTCAGCTTTACTCCAAGACTTAATCAATCGTCAGGAAGAGCAGGCCCAGGCTCTAAACGCGATTCGGTCACAGCTAAGCCTTAAAGGCTACATACATGCAGTCATAGATGGAAAGTGCAAAACCTCACTAGACTTGTTGCTGGAAATGGGAGCAGATGTCAGAGAAATCGATGTCGAAGGCAGCACACCGCTCGTTCATGCTGCTCAATTGGTTCTCACTTCAAAAATCGATATCGCTGAGTACAAGTCATTAGATTACATTTGCAGGGCGCTCCTGGAAAACGCGAATATCGAGACCATGAAAAAGATGGCTGTGGCCCGCATCGCTAGTGCTGTAAGCATGCACTATCTAGTTGAAAAGGGCTATAAATCAATACTGCAGCTATTGTCGTTGATGGAGTTACGCGACGCCGAAGGTTGGACACCACTTGCTTCGGCTGCATTTAATTATAAGGAAGCTCTATGCGAATTCTTGGTGAAAAAGAGTTGCACCTTATGCCTCAACGATGGACAGAAGAAACAACTGAAATCCAAGCTTTCGTATCGTATCCATGCTGCCACACAGAGAGGCAATAAGACTGCTTTACAGCTACTGTTGGATATGGGAGCTGATATCAACGAGAGAGATGCAGATGGTGGAACAGCAATACTTGGGGCTGTTTACTTTAACCATCTGTCATGCGTGAAAATACTTGTCGAAAGAGGAGCGGACGCTACGATCGCAAATAGTCGTAAGCGTACTGCCCTGCATCACGCAGTATGGTCTCAGAATGAACAGATTATGAAGTTCCTTCTCGATGATATAGTGGAAATTCGGAAGCTAGTCGATGTGAAGAATTCTGACGGCGACACTGCGCTTCATGATTGCAGTAATCCGAGCCATCGGAGCCCCGGTGTATGTTTAGAAGTTGCAAAGATGCTAGTCCAGGCTGGTGCATCACTCACCACCAAGGACAAGTGCGGAAGAACGCCTTACGGGCGTGCACGGGATACCGATTGGGGGAACAAGGAAGTTGCAAAATACCTATGGTCCCAACTCTCGCCTGAGCAACAGGCACGAGAAAAGTCGCCACCTTCAGGCTGGTGAGAGAAGAAATACACCCGATGGGTATTGAATAAGTACGCCTCTAGCATTCAAGTACAAGATGCGATGATGGCCTCGCCTCAATTCCGTTCTACAGATCGCCAAAGTTGCAGTGTGTGTGGGAGTGGGGGAAAGCTCATATAGTGCTTATGGCGGACCTGGGATCATGGGAGCTGAAATGCAGGGCAGTGAGGCTAGGGGGGTCTCCGAAGTGATATTTTTCAGCCATGTCTTCTCTTTTCGTCAGAGGGAAATTCACAATTACGAATATGCCAGACTTGATTGAGATCTTCACCTTTTTCTTTTTGTTAATTTCTTGTTATCTTGTCAACTTATGATTTATTAATGTGTTCAGAGGTTTGAACGTGTCAGAATGAGGCTGGGGTTAAATTTGTCATGAGTCATTTACATATGAGGGAGGAAACCCCAAGGAGGGCTAGTGCTCTTGGAAGGTAAAATCAATACCCAGGGGGATTTGGAGAGGGCAGAGGGGAATCACACATGTGAAACTTATGGCAGAAGGGTTCAATGTGCAAGGTTCAGGATAACTGAGATTTCCTATGTATATTTTTCACCAATAGTTAGCTGCTTTCTTGCGGATAGGCTATGTACGCCGGATCAAGACTCTGTATAAAGCTTAAAGGTGCTAGACATTTTGAGCGAGCGAGCCTTAAGTTCTTAATTGGGCAACATCCCTGGATCTAATTCACTAGCAGCATCTCTACATGAATTTCCCAAACGGAGAAAATGTGTCGTAGGTACTTAGGTATAGGCTACGGGCTAAAGATTTTCTGTTTTTTTCCAATGATGTGAGGAAGGAGTTCAGGGTAACCTACAACAGCTACACAAATTTAAAGTGCACAATATCCAATATCATAACTACCCCAACTTTCTACAAAATGTTACTACTACCAAGCTTAACTAACCATTACGCCCACCACCCATGATCCACAATATACCTTTCTGAGTTGGATACTTCTGGAAACACGCGATCATTGCAAAAAAAATTGCATATGACGAGGAAGGGGGGAAATCATTGACAAAGCAGTGAAAGGATAGGAATTGTTTTGCAGCGGGCATTACCATCTACGCTCAGCCCCTTATGCTCCGCTTTTAATACTTCCTTTGCGAATTTTTATGGTTGGGGGATCGGGTTTACCTGAAGTTCTATCGATCAAAGACAAAGTCAAGTACTTATGGAATTTATTTCTATTTCCTAGGATATTCTTCATTGCTTTTCCAACCACCTACCTTGCCGCAGATAAATCTTCTCGACCACTACCTCCCCTACCACCCCCCCCACCCCCCCCCCCACCAAACCACAGACAGCCCGGGCAGC
>Ga0307511_10006462_pt1 | contig 11810 bp, 5 predicted proteins | sample 13_EM_MG_FD_200266 | JGI IMG/M metagenome (GOLD analysis project Ga0307511, IMG submission 200266) | Populus trichocarpa ectomycorrhiza microbial communities from riparian zone in the Pacific Northwest, United States - 13_EM | ecosystem: Host-associated > Plants > Roots > Unclassified | place...
TCACCACCACCTCCATTACTATCATTACCACTGAAAAAATAAAAGCCATTAACTTGATTTGAAGGATGGAATTGAAAAATATAAAAATGTTTACAAAAGAACAAGAAAAACAATAAAAAATCAAAAGAAGAGGGACTAAATTGGAATCATTATTATCATTGAAAAAACAAAAACTATAAAGGATAAAATTGAAAGCCATAAAAAGTTTGACAAAAAGGCGAATGACAAAAATAAGAAATTAAAAGTAGAAGAACTAAATCGAAAAAATTATCTATACAAATTAAAAAGCAAGGGTTTAATTGAAAAAAAACCATTAACAAAGGGGAAAATTAAAAAAAATACAGAACTCAAGATTAAAAAGATCGAATTTGAAATACCAATAACAATGAGGACCATAATGTATTTATTAGAATAGGAGAAAGAAATGAAGGGGAAAAAAAGAAAGGGTCATCAGCGTTAAATAATCAACATAGGGACACCACACGCCACTCCAAATGGAAGAGGAGATGACGAGGAATAACATGAGATGATGGACGCTCATTTTTTTAGCACTTGAAGCCAAAATGTGCGGGCGACTCCAATGTGCTGGCGTGTGAACTACATGCGCCAACGCCTTTTCCAATTTAAAAATATTGTTTTAATAGTCAATTACGTAACTACCTTGACCAAACTAAAAATTAACAAAACAAAACCGAGGCTGGCAAACCATAATACCCCTAACCCCAATGAATTGAATTTCTTGAATCAAATAGTACATGCATAATTCTACTATGTATAAAAAACACAAATACCGAAATACCCCTGCCCGAAACACTTTATTGTTTTACACTTAGGGGTATTTTAGTTATTTAACTATTTATAAATATATTAAAATGACTAAAATCCCTTTAAATAAATCCATAATGCTTAAGGTACCGTATGAAAAGACAAAAAAAATACCCTTGGTTTAAAGACAAGCAAATTTTCATGTGAATGAAATAAAAAGTCACCATATTGTAGTGGTGAATAGGAAAATATGAGGAGGCTATAGTGAATCTCCCATCTATTTTAGTATATTTGTTATATTAATTTTGACCGACATGTCTAAGAATACAAGAAAAAAAAACAAAAAAACCGTCTAATTATAAAACTCTTCAATTTGTTTTCACATCTTAGCCATGCTACCCCCTCTAAAAAAAAGTTCATTTAAGAAATTATTGAGACCCGTTGACTTTTCACATACATAATTAGAAATGATGGTTTTACACCTTCCTATAAAATTTCAAGTCTTCAACAATCCGAAGATGGGTGGTTGATTAATTAAATAAATTTTCTAATATATATATATATAAATAGTGAAAAGCCAAACGTTTTTTCATCTTGATCCTTGAAATTTTAAAAAAATTTAGGATATTTTTTTTATTCCAATTTCATTGTCCAATATTAGGTTTACAAGGTAATGAGCTTCATAATTTATTTTGATTTGTTTTCTATAGAGTTTTCTAATCTTATGACCCAGGTTGCGAGTTTTACGGGTTAATAATGTTAACTTGGGTCTTTTTTTGTCCCTTTTCTAATTAGTTTTTTTTCCTCAATTTTATTTTTTAATATTGAATTGATTGAGAATTGAATTTTATTATTATTTTTTTTATTTTCTTTCTATGAGGTTATCATAATCTTATGACCCAAGTAGCGAGTTTTGTTGGTTAGCCATGTTGACTTGGGTTTTTGTTGTCCTTTTTTAATTGAATACTTTTTTTTTTCTATTTCAATCTTTAGCATTGGATTGATTGGAAATTTATATTTTGTTTTCTTTTTCTTTCTATGGAGTTATCCTAGTATCATAACCCGGGTTTTATTTTTTCAATTTTATTTTCATTTCAATTCAACAATATTGAGTTGATTTGGAATTGGGCTTTATAATTGTTTTTCTATAAGATTTCTATGGGGTTATCATAGTCTTATGACTCGGGTTGAGGGTTAGGCCGATTGAGTTGTTTTATTTTTCTTGTTATTTTTAGTTGATTATTTTTTCAATTTCATCCTTCAATATTGGGTTGATTAAGAATTAGAATTTATAATTTGTTTAGGTTTACGTTTTATAAGGTTATCCTGGTCTTATGACCCGGGTCACAAGTTTGATTAATTTTTTATGTTATTATTTTAATTTTATCCTTTAATATTGGGTTGATTAGGAATTAAGCTTCATAATTTTTTTTTTCTTTTACGTGGGGTTATCCTTATCTTATGACTCAGGTTTGATATGATAATCAAGGTTGAATCTGCTCATTTTTTAGTTGGATTTTGTTTTCAATTTCATTCTTCAATATTGGGTTGATTGAGAATTGAGTTTAATAAAAAACATTATGTGCTTTCTATAGGGTTATAAATGTTTAATGACCTGAGTAATGATTTTGGCAGGTTAACCCAAGTTGATCTGAGTCTATATAATATATTGTTGTTTCAATATTTAAAAAAACATGTTGTCTTTAAGTCAAACTATATTTTTATCAGTTATTTAAGTTGTTTTAAGACTTGTAAAGTTGATCAGGTTACATCAAATTAATTTCCATATAGCTTAATTTTTTGTTTGCTAAAATACACATTAATAACAATTTGATATTTTTTTTGTGTTCGAAATTTTTTTGATCTGTCTCGCAACATAACACTATGAATAATCTAGTTAACTTTTATATAGACTTGAATTCGGATACATCCACAAATTGTTTATCCATAGAAACTTCAATAACAAAATGAATTTCTAAGTATAACCTTTGTCATGATATTATCATGCTCTTATGTCTAATTGGACGTGCACCATACGATTTGTTTTATCTCTTTTTCCCTAAGAGCAAGAAATAAAACTTAAGAACTATCTCTTAAATGGCATCACAATGTCATAACATATGCTAATTTTAAAACAAACAATGTTTATGGCCCTACCCATGTATGGAGGTAAATCACCATTTACTTATTTTCCCATTCAGTTATGATGACTACGATAAGAATAAACTAATTGGTCTAAGTATTATACTGTTTATTTAATTTTTTTTAATCTTTTCATTTTTTTAGTCTCTCAATTTTTGTATCCACTATAATGTTGTGTTTACTTAAGATTAAGCTCTATGATTTGATTCGGTTAACTTGATATGAGATTCTTGTAGTTTCAAAAAATAGGTCAATGATATATTGGCATTAGATTTTGCGAACATGAGTTTTTTTTTGTTTTATAAAGGATTAAAACTCGAGGGGTAATAATTAAAATTGAGAAGAAAATGCATCCCTAGTCTTTGATAGAGAAGAAATAGGCGTGGAAACCAAGAGGATGAAGAGAGAACAAAAAGATACGTAAGAGAAGAAAAATGTGTTGTCAAAGCCATATCTAAGCTCTATCTCCACCACACATCACCTTAGGAAAAAGTCCACACTGAGGCAATTTCAACGGCAAAAAATAAATCATCATATTGTTGGGTTCCAAAATATCATACATGCAGCGGAAACAATAAAACAAAATTATTCAGAAATCCCTAGGATCCCATTAGACAGATCTAGAGTTGTTTAGAGGTTTATTACGTGAAGATCTGATCTTCTTCAACTTTGAATAATTCTTTAAGGGCTGAGTTGTCGCAAACCACAATATCTGATCTTCTTCAGCCTCTAACTGTAACCCACACGAACCACCAATGAGAAATCCCATAAATCTCCATTTAGAAGAGAGGGAATTCTATGCCTAGAGTGTTATCTCTCTATTCTGTGACTTACATAGTTTTTCTATGTAACAAATAACCACTCTACGGAAAAATAAGAGGCATAACTTACTATTTATAGGGAAATCTAAGAAACCCTATAAATTGGGAAAATATCAATTTTCCCCTTAAATAATATCCATATATTATTTAAAGATAATTTTAGAAATTAACTCAATCAAGAGTTCTTACTTGATTTTTTTTAAGTCTAGAAATATAACCCTGTATTAATTATATTCTAGTCCTTAATTTCTAAAATGTATTCTAATGAAGTCACACTTAATTAAATCATCTCAGTTTAATTTCTAACTAATGGTTCTTAATGTGTGTGACCCATTAGTTTTCTAATATGTTAGCCCAAATATAAATTATAATTATAATTAAATAATTAAATAATTAAATAAATTAAACAATTTAATTTATTATTAATTCAACAATTGATTAATTTATATTTGAAGATCATGTGCATTGTCTAACAACGTGACATGATCCCTCAAATATTAAAAAAATTTATTAGTGATTTGACTTAACATTTCAATGACTAGTTTCTCACTGTAATTATCCTTTTCATCAATAATGTTCTGATTTAATATTAAAGCATGAAGTATGTTTGTCAATCGTTCATGTATCTAATACCATATTGCTCCATGTAGCATTAATGCTTCTGCATGGATAGCAACTTAGTAAGAGGATCTTCTAGATTCTTTTCCGTGGGTACTCGCTCTATATTTACATCTTTCATTTCATTGATTTATCAAATCAAATGGAATTTTTTAAGTACTTGTTTGGATTATTGATGAAACCTTGGTTTCTTTGCTTATGCAATGACTTTATTATTATCACAGTACAATGTAACTGGATCAACAATGCTAGGAACCAACCTAGTTCATTGATGAACTTCTTGATCCAAACAACCTCTTTATTTCCTTAAACATGGAGATGTACTCTTATTCAATTATAGAATCAATTGTGCTCTCTTGTTTGGAATTCTTCTAACTTAGAGCATTACCATTTAGAATCAACACATATATTGACTGATATTCACTATTTTTCCAAGATTTCATTGAAAAACTCTTAATTCAAACAATTTTAAACTTCTAGTTTATCTTCTTCAATGATGGATCCTATAGCCAAGTGTAGGATACCATTTCCATCATATCTCTCTCAATCTGTGTCTTAGAACACATGTATTTGAAGGGAGATGTTCCATGCAAAATAGATAAGAATCCAATCTTGGACTCTTACATGCTATGTTATTTTTGCATCTAGTCTATATGCATGGATTGAGACAGTCTAAGCAATTTTCTAAATCTATCTATATAGATCTTTATATCCAATATATAGGTTGCTTCTCCCAATTTCTTTATGGAGAAACTATTGGACAACAAAAACTTTACTGATTAAAGTAAAGATATGTCGTTTCTAAAAAATAATGTCATTTACATATAATATTAGAAAAAACAATGTGATGGGGTGTTGCCAGCAGCGGCAGTGTCAGACATCTAACGCTGCCCCCCCACGGTAATGCGCGCTCACGTGTGTGTATAACATGAGAGAAAAATCAACTTTTTGAAAAAAAATTATTTATTTCAAAAATAAAATTAATTCGTAATTAACACCAATAACAATGAAAACATGCAATCAAACAACCCTAATTTTTCTAACGAAGGCTCCTCTACAACTTTTAGGTTCCCAAATATTATATACGCAGTGAAAACAATAAAACAAAATTATTCAGAAGTCTCTAAGATCTCATTAGATAGATCTAGAGTTGTTTAGAGATTTATTACCTGAAGATTTAATCTTTTTCAGCTTTGAATAATTCTTTAAGGGTTGGGTTGTCACAAACTACAAGTTGTCCAATTGTTCAGCTTCCAACATTAATCCACATAAACCACCAATGAGAAATCTCATATATCTCTATTTAGGGGAGAGAGATTTCTATGCCTAAAGTGCTATCTTTTTATTCTGTGACTTACGTAGTTTTTATGTCTAACAAACAACCACTCTATACAAAAATAAAAGTCATAGGTTATTATTTATAGAAAAATCTGAAAATCTTATAAATTGGTAAAATATCAATTATAATATAATGAAATCATACTTAATTAAATCATCCCAATTTAGTTTCTGACAAATGGTTCTTAATATGTGACCCATTAAGTTTCCAATATGTTTGCCCAAATATAAATTATAATTATAATTAAATAGAATTAAATAAATTAATTTATTATCAATTTAACAATTAATTAATTTATATTTGAAGATCAAGTATATTGTCTAACAATTGATTAAAACCTTATCCTCTTGTCTTCCAAACTTCACAACATTTACTCCCCCACTACTAGAATCATGATTAGGTAGGAGGTTGAAATTGATGTTGGGGGTATCTTCAAAGGTTATTCATCATGCTTTGAATAACTACAAGAGCTTCCTTTTGAATGCTGAGCACTTATCAATACTGTGTGGTACTCACAGGTTAGATCTGGTTTGTACCAATTTAGGAAGAAAGGATTAGTGATGGAAATGGAAGAGGGGCCACATGACCTATGCTTAACAATTTTGCATACATTTCTCCTAAAGTCATAGGTAGAGGCAGGAGTTGTTCTTGGTTTCTTTGGTAGGCTCTCATTGGATGGTTTTCAGTTCGTTTTTCTGGTGGGTTAGTGGGTTGGTTTACCATAAGAGGCTTAGTAAATGTAATATTGGATATTTGGGAAGATGAGGTTTGATAGCTATGGGTTTGGTAATTCTTTTTACTTTTATACCATTCTTCCACATTGCTCACCTTAATATCATTTCTCCTTCTAGTAATCTTATTCTCGGTATATTTCGATTTTCTACCAGCTTTTATCCCTTGTTTTATTATCTCAACAATAACAACAATATCATAAAAATATTGAGCATAGCTACCCATTAGATGCTGATTATATAAGGACTTGAAAGTATTGACAAATAGAGTCACCATCTCTTTCTCTAACATAGATGGTTATATATGCATTGCCTTGTTTTTCCACCTATGAGTGTACTCCCTTACAATTTCCTTGTTGCTCTTCTCCATCACCATCAAGCTCATCCTGTCTAAAGTGATGTCAATATTGAACTTGTATTCTTTCAAAAAAGCATCATCAAAATCACTCCATTTCTCGACCTTTGTGTTATCCTAGGTCATGTGCCACCTTAACATAGAACCGGTCAAACTATCTTGAAAGAAATGGATGAGCAACTTTTCATCCCGTATAACTTCTGCCATTTTGTTGCAGTAAGACCTCAAGTGCGTATTAGGGCATTCCATTCCTGTATACTTAACAAATTATGGCACCCTAAACTTCTTGGGAACCACTACATATGGCACCAAACATATCTCAGCTCCTCTAACTGGGTTATAGACGTCAAATCCCTTAACAACCCTTAATCTTTCCTTCCATGTAGCTTATTTATATTGATTTTGTTCAAGATGATCAAATAATTCAACCCTCTAGAACCCCTTTATTGTTAGATCTATTATGGCCGGCACTTGAGCATGTGTAATTGGGTGACTCGTCGGAATGCTAGTTGTTCCTTGCAGTCTAATAACAGGATTTGCCCCCAAGTTTTGTGAATCGAGGATAACCAAAGTTATTGGCGGTGATAACAAGGTTTACTACTGGGTGTCCCTTCCCCAGACTGCCCTCGCAGGAATTGCTCGAGTAAGCTAGCCATTTAAGTCATATTATTCTTAATGTCATCCAACTCTTTTTGGTAGTAGATCTAAAGGTGAGCCCTCTCTTCATTTTCCATCCTTTTATGAAGCCTAGTTGATGTGAACTTCGTGATGACATGGTCACGCAACCCACACACAAAGACACCAATTCTCGGAAAGCCAAGTAAATCAGGTTTGATAGGAGTGTGACACAAAGATAACTTGTACCTAGGCACCAGCACTATTGAAAACGGAGACCCCCACCCAACAAATATTGATTCGCGAACGAGAAGTATAAGGATGACGCCACGAAGATAGTTGTTCTTCGATAAGTCATTTTTCAGTTCTTTAGAGAACCATGGAAGGGAGATTATCTCACCAACACACACGCAAAGTGCGGCAAACAAGAAGTTTTATTAATCTGAGTTGTCTAACTTACATGTCTGGTTATGCCTTTATTTATACTAACTCTAGACTTAAATAAACCCTAATGGACCCCTCTTAGGTGGACTTATATTAAACCCACTTACAATTGACCCAAATAAGTAATAATAACCCAAAGACTAAGAAGAAAATAATGAAAATAATAAAAATCCGAAAATTACCATCCTAAATATGCTAGAATCAGATTTGTCACCATTAAAAAGTCCCAAATAGACTAGGAAATCTGATCTGAATGTAGAATTTATTCTGAAGTCTTCTTTCCTTTTTGTAGCTAGGATGAATAAGGAATCCTTGTAAGAAAAGGATTCTGAACATTTATGAATCCTTGCCACACATGGAAACTATGTTGCAGCCCATTAAAGATCTTTGGAGAATTAGGAGATTCCCAAAATAAGCTGCCATATCCTTTTAAGAAAAGAATCCTAGCCAAATAGGAAGTCCACAAGTCAAAAGGAAGTAAATAACAAAATTCGTACAGCCTCTGTTGACCCGTCTTTCGATGCCTTCCCAAACTCTGATTGCCCTGAAATTTAAACCAAGGTAGGACAACATGTCAGGAGACTCTATGTAAATTTTCAGCTCGATCCAACGGTCAGATTGAGAATTATGACTGTTGCTGTAAAACTGGATAGGTGCACTTTTTACATCAAAATCCGAATTTGACCTTGCCTGGATCGTATCAGTTGGGCTGATCCACATCACTTTCTTTCCTTATGTAGCTAGGATGAATAAAAAATCATTGTAAGAAAATGATTTTAAAACATCACACTTGGAAATTGTGTTGCAGCCAATTAAAGATCCTTATAGAACTAGAAAAGCCAATAACAAGCCACCACATCCTTGTAGGAAAATGATACTTGTCAAATAAGAAGTCTCCAAGTTAAAATGCAGTAAATAACAAAATTTGTATAGCTTGTTCTGATTGCAAGCCCTTCTCGAAATTCGATTCACTTGAAATTTTACCCTAACATAGAAAAATACCTCTTTGGTAAAGTTTTAGCTAGACCCAACAGTTTGATTTGGAGTTATGCTCAATAACATAAAACTAGACGGTAGGGAATTTTACGTCAAAATCTGAATCTGACCTTGCTTGGATCGTATCATAATTCCCTTCAACTAGTTGCATCATCTCTAATTCTTGCCCGTATTAAAAAAAAGCCATGTTCACAACTCAGATGAATGCTACAAAGTTCAGGATTATTGATCAGACTTGCTTAAATGCAAAATGAATTATCAAGGAGTCAAACATCGCAAGGGTAGGTTCTAGTAGGGTAAACATTCTAAAGGTAGGTATTGGTCATTATATGAGGGGTAAGTTTACTATATGGTTTAAAAAACAGGTCTATGATCTACATAGTGACCACCTCTCTTAGAGGCAGTATAGGGGTTTACAAGGATTGGCTGGGGAATAATATGATTACCATAACCAAGCAAACTCTCATATCATAGTTGGGTGTTTCACGAATTTAAACCCTGACTGAAAGTCACGAATAAAACCATATAGGATGTCAAAAAATGCATGAACAATATATGTAAAAATTGTGTGCTAAAATTAAATCACCAAAAAATAAAAAATAAGACAAAAATAAAATAAAGCACAAATAAAGTAAGACACAACGAATAAAAAGATAAACAAAGTTTAGTCTTGTCATGATGTGCATGACGTTGAATAACGGACCTGCCTCCTTGATTGAGGCGTGTTTTGGGTAGAATCATACAGTTATGATTTTATAGAGTTACCACCTAGTATCATGATCACTAGGAAACATATGGTTTGCAAGAGTCTGAGTAAGGGGACTGGTTGTGAATGGAAATACATATCACTCATAGTACAACCTACTTATGGTAAGATGTGTTATTCTAAGTCATATTTCTATTCGTTGGTTTTATCTAATGTTCAAAGAAGATCTCCTTTCATGAGGAAGTGTCTACTTTATTGGGTTAAATCCTTTCATGACTTGTGGTGATGCGAACCTCGTGATCCTGTGGTCACGCAACCCACAATCAAGATTGAGATCTGATCCCGAAAAACCGAAATAGATCTGATAGGAGTGTGACACAATGGAAACCTGCCCCAAGGCACCAACACTATTGGATTGAGAAGAATGACGCCACGAAGCCAGTTAATCTTCGATAAGTCAGATTCAGTTCGTTCAAGAACTGAAGAATGCAAGAATCACTCTCACACGTTAAAACTGAAAAATTCAGAAGTAATTATCATCAAAGCTGCTGAAATTTTGGCTTACATGAGTTTAAATTGTTCTTGGAAAATTAACCCTAATGGACCCCTTATGTGGACTTATATGAGGTCCACTCAAAACTGATCCAAAACCCTAAACTGAAAAAGCCCATTACTTAATCCAAACAAGCCTTGGATCCTAACTGAAAACAAAGTATTAATTAAGCCCAAACAAGCCTTGGGTTATTTATAGCTAACAAAATAAAATAAAGCCCCTAAAATTAAATCCATGTTCTGCCATGAGAAGAAGAGAAGAAAGTAAAATATTACAGAACTGATTCAAGGCTTATTTATAGCCTTCCATGCAGCCCCTTAATCCTAGAAACAAAAGGAAAAGGTAGCCACCCATGTTGTTTCCAAGTTGTAGCAGGATTCTTTTGTTTCCTTTGTTGTCCTCACCTCATGGCCCAAATAAGGTTGTATTGGACCCCTCTTGCACATGGATACGATGTACTAGGGTCACCTCTTGATACTCTAATGGACCTTTCAATTATGACTTGGTTGAAACATTCAAAACCAATGCATTCAATGCCTCTTTCAATGCCTTTGTCTTGGACCGAGTCATTGGACCATTTGGAACATGTAATGGGTCTTTGCTGGTGTTTCTGGGCTGGTCCGCATCATCCCTTCTCTCTTTGAAAGGATTCGACCTCGAATCAAAATCTGTGTCAAACAAAGTAAGATCAGCAACATTAAAGGTAGCACTAACACCATACTCACCTGAAAGGTCAATTTTGTATGCGTTGTCATTGATTCTCTCTAAAACCTGAAATGGACCATCACCACGAGGCTGTAATTTTGATTTCTATTGGTTAGGAAATCGTCCCTTGCGCATGTGCACCCAAACCCAATCACCGGGTTGGAAAACAACCAGTTTACGTCCCTTATTTGCTTTAGAATCGTAAAGTCTGTTCTTTTTCTCTATTTGCAGTCGAACTCCCTCATGGAGTTGTCTCACCATCTTTGCCTTCTTTTCACCATCTAAACTTACCCTTTCTTCAAAAGGCAAAGGAATTAAGTCCATAGGAGTGAGTGGATTAAAATCATAAACAATTTCAAAAGGAGAAAAACCAGTGGTCGAATGCTCAGTTCTATTATAAGCAAACCCAACTCTTTAAATTCTTTTGAATTATAGCACGCAAAAGTTGGGATAATGTTCTATTCAGTACCTCAGTTTGTCCATATGTTTGAGGATGACATGTTGTCGAAAATAAGAGTTTAGTTCCTAACTTTCCCCATAAGGTCTTCTAAAAGTAGCTAAGGAACTTAACATCATGATCTGACACTATACTCTTAGGAATGCCATGCAAACGTACAATCTCCCTAAAGAACAAGTCTGCGATATGAGATGCATCATCCGTTTTATTGCATGCAATGAAATGCGCCATTTTAGAAAACCTATCAACCACAACAAAAATACAGTCTCTACCTTTCTTTGACCTGGTAAACCTAAAACAAAGTCCATATAGATATCTACCCAAGGTTCAATAGGCACAGGTAATGGTGTATATAGTCCATGCGGTTGTGATGTGAACCTCATGATCACGTGGTCACGCAACCCACACGCAAAGACACCAAATTCCCGGAAAGCCAAGTAAATCAGGTTTGATAGGAGTGTGACACAAAGATAACTTGTACCTAGGCACCATCACTATTGGAAACGGAAAACCCCCACCCAACGAATATTGATTCGCGAACGAGAAGTATAAGGATGATGCCA
>Ga0307511_10006463_pt1 | contig 11809 bp, 10 predicted proteins | sample 13_EM_MG_FD_200266 | JGI IMG/M metagenome (GOLD analysis project Ga0307511, IMG submission 200266) | Populus trichocarpa ectomycorrhiza microbial communities from riparian zone in the Pacific Northwest, United States - 13_EM | ecosystem: Host-associated > Plants > Roots > Unclassified | place...
ATATATATATATATGGTTTTTTTTTAATTTTATCATTTACCAACTTATTTTTTTTTTAGTTTTTTTTAATTTTATCTTTCAATATTAGGTTGATTGAGATTTGAGCTTCATAATTTTTTTTAATTTTTTTATGGAGTTATCTTGATCTCATGGATTTATTTTCTCTTTTGATTTCAACCTTCAACATTGGATCGGTTGGAAATGGAGTTTCATAATTATTTTTATTTTTTTATGAAATTATCTCAATCTCATGAATTTGGCTGTAAGTATAACAAGTTAGCTTAAGTTGACTTAAGTTGTTATTTTTTGTCTATTTAATTTTTATTTTTGATTTCATCCTTTAATATTGAGTTGGTTGGAAATTGAACTTCATATTTGTTTTTAATTTTTTTATGAGGTTATCTTAATTTCATGATCCGAGTTGCGAGTTTGACAGATTAATTCGGGTTGACTTGAATAGTTTTTTTTGCTTTATTTTTTTTCTATTTTATCTTTCAATATTGAGTTGATTAAAGACCTAAATTATTTATTTTGATTTTTTTCTATTGTGTTATTACGATCTCGTAAATTAAAAAAAGTATCTTCAATATACCGCTTTATCAATATTTTTTAAAATAATTATCTAATATACATCTTATTTCGAGTTTATGAATAAAAAATAAATTATTAGAAAATACGTTATTAATACTTGAATATAAAAAATTGATCTAATTCACAACATAATACAAGTTAATAATATGATATTTTACTAAAATCAATTCATTGGACCAACCCACTAATTTTGTGGGTTGATACACAATCTTGGATAAGGGTTTAAATCGGATTACGCTTGAAGTCTCATCTGAAAATTATAATCTAAATTCCTAAATTTGGTTTTAAAAAAACTTGAACTCTTATTATAAAATTTAAAATAAAACCATTTTTAATTCCAAAATGATTTAACGACTAGGCAGTCAAATTAGTCAAACAAAAACACAGCTTAACCAAAGCGTCCCGCTACAATGTCCCGTCACCAAACACCCTTATGCGAATCCGAATCCATTTAGTAAAAATCACAAAAAAGAACATTCCAGAACCCACTTTCCTCTTCTTCTCCCATCACCAGAACTCTCTCGTCTTCTTCTTTCCCTATATTACCCCTCCCCCTCTCTTCGCTCTCTATAAAAATTCTCTCAGAAACCTCACCTCCCTAAACGACATCACCCAACACCGTTCAGCATGGCCGAAGAAGCCAAATCCCGAGGCAACGCGGCCTTCTCAGCCCGCGACTACGCCACCGCCGTCGAACACTTCACCGACGCCATCGCCCTTTCCCCAACCAATCACGTTCTCTACTCTAACCGGTCGGCGGCTCACGCGTCTCTCCACCACTACGCCGATGCTTTAAAAGACGCTAAGAAAACCGTTGAGCTGAAGCCGGACTGGTCGAAAGGTTACTCTCGCCTCGGCGCCGCTCATCTCGGCTTGCACCAAATCCAAGACGCTATCTCTGCTTACAAGAAAGGACTCGAGATTGATCCTAATAATGAAGGATTAAAATCCGGTTTGGCGGATGCTCAAGCAGCTGCCTCCCAGAGCCGCGCTGCGCCAGCGCCTAGTCCGTTTGGTAATGTATTCTCCGGTCCGGAGATGTGGGCGAAGTTAACAGCGGATCCGTCGACGAGAATGTATTTGCAGCAGCCGGATTTCGTTAAGATGATGCAAGAGATTCAGAAAAACCCTAGTAATTTGAATCTCTACTTGAAGGATCAGAGAGTGATGCAGGCTATTGGGGTTTTGTTGAATGTTAAGTTTGGAGGGCCGAATTCAGGGGACGATATGGAGATTCCGGAGGAGACGTCCACTCCTCAGTCCTCTGCGTCGGAGAGGAAGGAAGATAAGAAGATGGAGGAGGAGAAGGTAGCGGAGCCAGAGCCAATGGAGGTAACGGGGGAGGAGAAGGAGGAGAAGGAGGCGAAGGAGAGGAAAGCTCAAGCAGCGAAAGAGAAGGAGTTGGGGAATGCAGCTTATAAAAAGAAGGAATTTGAGAAGGCTATTGAGCATTATACAAAGGCGACAGAGCTTGATGATGAGGATATTTCGTATTTGACGAATCGTGCTGCTGTTTATTTGGAGACGGGAAAGGTAAATTTAACATTTTGCTGTTTATTTTGGTTTGATTTGCTTCATATTGGCTTTAATTTTATGGGCTCTATGATTTTTGAATGCTGTTACTTGTGCTGCTGACAAAAAAGATATTTTTTTGTGTTAGATTTGGAATGATTGCATAGTCTTAACTCTTAAGGCTGTCTGTTCTTGTTTAATGTTAACTATCTTAAAGCAATGCACTTTTTGTTGGATCTTAGTAAGGAGTAGCCCAAGCTGTGTAATATTACTCTGTTGACCAAGTTCCTTGTACATACTATTTTTGAAGGGTGAGAGTAAGTTCTAGTGACGTTTTATCTTATTAGAAGTAAAGAGAAGTTCTGTTTATTGAAGGACGAGTCTATCATGTCCACACAAAGCTCAGATTATAGTTTGAGAAGAGTCTAAATGGAGACTAGGAGACACATAAGCATGATAACAAATCTTCTGTCTTGCTCTTTCTGCTTCCTTTTATTAAACTGTAAATAAGTAACGCTTGGTTGTCTCCCACCTTTCTCTTCGAAAGTTTGGGTCCAAAAGGAGTTGCAAGTTTTGGTAACTATTGCAGTGGACTGCATTATGCGAGGAAGACATTGACTAGGGATCTCCGATTCAAGTGTTTGGAAATTTTTCTGGAAATGGATTGAATAGAATGATGTCGGGTTATGATGTTCATACTTGAATGGAATCTGGAGTATATTAGTCCTGCTTTTTGTAATAGCTAGCGAGAGAAATTCAGGTGATCACTTGCAGTCTGACTAGCTTACTCTGCATTGATGAAAGTTTTTAATGTTATCGTGCTCATATGGGCTAACCATGGTTTTGTATAGGAGTAGAATTATCACCTGTGTTTTAACTATTTGATTTCACCTGTACCCCTCTCTGATCCAATTACAATTTTCAGTATGATGAATGTATTAAAGATTGTGACAAAGCTGTTGAAAGAGGTAGAGAGCTTAGATCAGACTTTAAGATGGTAGCAAGAGCATTGACAAGGAAAGGAACTGCCTTGGTGAAAATGGCAAAATGCTCACGGGACTATGAACCTGCCATTGAGACTTTCCAGAAGGCCCTTACAGAGCATCGCAATCCAGACACGCTGAAGAAGCTAAATGAGGCGGAGAAAGCAAAGAAGGATCTTGAGCAACAAGAATACTTTGATCCAAAATTGGCTGAGGAAGAGCGTGAGAAAGGTAGCCATTCTCTGTTCATGTTTAGTTGCTGGTTATTCCTTTGAATGTAGTTCATATTATTCTGTCACTTAATCCATTTTGTTACATATGTGTATGGTGTGATGGTGTGCACTTTCTGCAGGCAATGAATCTTTCAAGCAGCAGAAGTATCCAGAGGCTGTGAAGCACTACTCAGAATCTTTGAGAAGGAATCCTAAAGATCCCAAGGTAGTAACAGTCACCCAAACATTTCGTATGTATGTGATTGGTTTCAGTTGTTCCGCTCTAATGCTTGGCTGATTGCTGCTTATAGACATATAGTAACAGAGCTGCATGCTACACCAAACTTGGGGCTCTTCCTGAGGGATTGAAGGATGCAGAGATGTGCATTGAACTTGATCCCACATTCTCAAAGGGTTATACAAGAAAAGGTGCTGTTCAATTCTTCATGAAAGAGTATGATAAAGCCTTGGAAACTTATCAGGAGGGTCTGAAACATGACCCTCGGAACCAGGAATTGTTAGATGGTGTTAGAAGGTATTTATTTATCTAGATTTGTTTACATTTAAGTGTACACATGGTTGAGAGAGTTTAACTGTGCTCTCACTTCTTTTACAGATGTGTGGAACAGCTCAATAAGGCCAGTCGTGGTGACCTAAGCCCTGAGGAGCTAAAGGAAAGACAGGTAAGTTTACTTTTATGACTTACGTTTAATGCGCAGAAAGTTTGAGTGGTGGCTGGATCATGGGTCTTGAATTTGTGACTTCCATTTTGCAGGCCAAGGGAATGCAGGACCCAGAAATTCAGAACATTCTCTCAGATCCCGTCATGAGACAGGTAAGGATTTAAACTGCCTTGTCACCCTTTTCTCTAGATCCGCAAAACAAATGCAAAATCGAAGATGGTTGCAACTGTGCGTGGTAGTAATAATACATTTTGTCACAATCTTCAGGTGTTGGTTGACTTCCAAGAGAATCCCAAGTCTGCTCAGGAACACACGAAGAACCCAATGGTGATGAGCAAGATTCAGAAGCTTGTCCAAGCTGGAATTGTCCAGATGAGATAGATTTGAATGGAAAAAGGCAGTTAAATGGGCAAAACTCTCTTTTTTGTTTTTTTGAACTTTTTCACCAGTGAATTGTAATTTCCAATGTGAATTTGAGTGGGCCAGGTGGTAAAAAATTAATCGAATTTGGAAAAGTTTTGATATGTTTATATTTGCTTGCGTGTGGACGCACATTCAAGAGTCATGCTTGCCCTTAATTGGATAGTGACAAGGTTCCTCTAGGATATGAAATTAGCCATGTGCAGTGGTTCCTCCCTGCAGGACGTGGTGCTTTTGCATGAGCAAGTCCAACGGCGGGATCCTTTGGAATAGTTTATTTTCTATGTGTCAACTGCCACACTCAGGGAAATCAGAGAAAGCTACAGTTAATGCAAAAATGACTTGTCTTTAGATGGTACCTGGCTACGAGATTCCTCGATTCGCTCACATCAATGAATGAACAAAGAAGCGATGAGCATAGAGAATAACAGGGATGGGATTCTCAATTCTGCTTCGTCTCCCAGGATTATGTTTGTTTACACGCGTAACGCACTTATCAGGTTAACTTCGTATATACTCCCTTGTCCACACGCAGCACGGAAAGGGTTTCAACTTTCAAGAGTGTTGTATTTTAGGACATCAAAATTATGGGAAACACATCCTAATATAGTTATGCCAAACAGTCACTTCCTTCCATCCATTTCTAAAACCTACCTCTAATCACCTCTATCGAAGTATGCAGTAGACTTCTATTTTTTGTGTATATCAAGCTTTTCTTCTTGGAGCATCCACCAATTCCGAGTTATGTCCATGAACTACAAGTTTTATCCCAAGATTAGTACTAGAATGTGAGTTTTTCTAACCATGCTATTAATTGAATCCATGTTCCGATCCGCTTCTACGCGTTTTTTTCTTTCTATTTTCTACGGTGGCAACTAAAATTTTGTACTTGCAATATGCCCAATCAACAACTTCCTTGTGTCATTGGTATTGTCAATCTTCCCTTAATCTCTTATTCTCGTAATTAATCTCTACATAGTTCAGTCAAATTTAACAATAATTTTCCAGGTTGAATCAATGCCGCGTTTCTCAAACCTTAATTCTTTGTTTTTTAGTAAATCCTTTTGCATTTTACATATAGGAATGGTACAAAATAAAACAAAATTGGTTACTTGAAACAAAAGGCATCCATTTCACAAGAATACAATGCTCCGTCCTCTTCAGGGAATCAGGAAAACAAAATCAAGCAGCAACTTCTTCTTTCGCAGCAAGCTGGTTTTGGATATGTTGAGGGACAACATCAAACTTGGCTAATTGCATGGTGTAGGATGCACGCCCTTTCGTCATTCCTCGAAGTGTACTAACATATTGGAACATCTCAGCCAGTGGAACAAGGGAATCAACCACCTGCATTAATCCCAAACCAACCCGTTTAAGAGATTGGAAATGAAGCTCAGCAAAGATCAAGGAAAAATAATACAGGACCATCTCACTTGGCATCACATACCTTCAAACCACCAGGTTTGTCACCAAAGCTGTTGATCTGACCTCTTCTTGAGTTGAGATCACCAATAACATCACCCAAATGTTCTTCAGGTGTGACCACTTCAACTTTCATTATAGGTTCTAGCATTCTTGGACCAGCTTTCTTTATCCCTTCCCTGAAAGCCCCTCTGGCCGCCAGTTGAAATGCCAACACACTTGAATCAACATCATGGTAAGAACCATCTACCAAAACAGCACGTACGTCGACAACAGGAAAGCCAGCAAGCACTCCGTTAGACATGCACTCCTCGAGTCCTTTCATCACTCCAGGAACATATTCTCTTGGCACTGCACCTCCCTTGATTTCACTTTTGAACTCATATCCAGTCCCTGCCTCCATGGGCTCAAACCGCACTGTTATATCAGCAAACTGTCCTTGCCCACCAGACTGTTTTTTGTGGACGTACTTCACTTCTGCTACTTTGGAAATGCTTTCACGGTAGTTCACTTGTGGTGCACCAACATTTGCTTCTACCTGTTTAAGGGAAGCAACCACGCCATCACAATTCAAATTAACATCTACCAGTATTTTTGTTCTCAGTAGATTTTCAAAAACTAAGTGTTGAACAGAGCTTCTCTGTTAGTTGTTCTGCAGGAAACTGTCTAAAAACAATTTAATCAAAATAAAATTAATCCATAGAAATACTGTGACCAAAGAATCCAATTTCAGTCTGTCAGATTCCTGCCTCTCTCTCTCGGATAATTAAGTGGAGTCTGGTTTCTTACTGAATCTACACTTGCCAGCCAATAAAATAACATGACGTGCAGGGCATGTAATCTAGCATATAATGATTGTACATCTTAATTGTTACATGGATAGGGGACTGAATGCAAAATTAAGTATTTAGCCGTACCCAGCAAACACAATATTTTCAAGTAGCATACAAGTCAAAGAACATTTAAAATCCAAGTTAATGAAGATTTTAAGTGAAGGAAAACTTGAAATTAACTTGAAAATTAGAAATTCAAACCTTAAATTCTCTCTTGAGGCGATCTACAATAATCTCAAGATGCAATTCTCCCATTCCTTCGATCACTGTCTGGTTGATTTCTTCATCACGTGAGAAGTGGAAAGAAGGGTCTTCCTGTGCAAGTTTGACCAAACCAGTCGTCATCTTATCAACATCAGCTTTAGTCTTGGGTTCAATTGCAACCTTAATGACAGGATCAGGGAAGTCCATCCTCTCAAGCACAATAGGATTATCAGGATCACAAAGAGTTTCACCGGTTATGGTATCTTTTAGACCAGCAAGAGCAACTATATCACCAGTTAAAGCTACTTTAACGTCCTCTCTGCTATTGGCATGCATTTCTAGAAGTCTTCCAATTCTCTCTTTTTTACCTTTGTTCGCATTCATTACATAAGATCCTGCACTTAGCTTCCCTGAATACACTCTCACGAATGTGAGGGATCCCACAAATGAATCAGTCATGATCTTGAATGCTAGTCCAGCAAATGGTTCATCATCAGTTGCAGCCCTTTCAATTGTCACTTCTGGGTTCTCAGGATCAGAACCCTGCATTGCTGGCAAGTCAATAGGCGAAGGCAAATAATCAATGACAGCATCAAGCAATGGCTGAACCCCCTTATTCTTAAAAGCAGAGCCACATAAGACAGGGACAAAAATGCTTGCAATCGTTCCTTTCCTAATTAATATCTTGATTGTTTCCTCCTCAGGCTCAACTCCCTCTAGATAGCCCTCCATAGCTTCATCATCCAGCTCAACTATGGTCTCTATCATCTGTGCACGGTATTCTTGAGCCAACTCTTGAAGATCAGCTGGAATATCCTCATATGCAAACTTTGCACCCAATTCTTCTCCTGACCAAACTATAGCTTTCATTTTCACAAGATCAACAATTCCTTTAAAGCTATCTTCTGAACCAATTGGGATTTGAATAACAAGTGGTTTGGCACCCAAGTTTGTCACTATCATGTCTCGAGTTCGGAAAAAGTTTGCTCCAAGCCGATCCATCTTATTGACAAAGCAAATTCTGGGCACTCCATATTTATCCGCTTGCCTCCACACAGTTTCAGATTGTGGTTCCACACCAGCAACACTGTCAAACAAGCAGATAGCACTGTCCAAAACCCTGAGAGCTCGTTCCACTTCAAGTGTGAAATCAACATGGCCAGGAGTATCAATAATGTTGATGCGATGCTTGTTCCAAAATGTGGTAGTTGCAGCAGAAGTAATGGTGATCCCTCTTTCTTGCTCTTGTTCCATCCAGTCCATTGTAGCTGTTCCCTCATGTACCTCCCCTATTTTGTAGTTTCTTCCTGTATAGTACAGAATCCGTTCGGTTGTAGTAGTCTTTCCTGCATCTATGTGAGCCATAATCCCTATGTTCCGGTAATCTTTCAAAGGCACCGTACGCTTTGCCTCTGGAAAAAGGTAAAGTAGAAAACATGTTAAGCCAGATGTGGAGACTGCAACAAGCACCAATCATTTGACACAAGGAAATTCATATTCTAGATTAAAGATTATTTTTAAAATTCATGTGCCTCAGCTCACGTACTCAATAAAGTAAATGTGAATCTTGCAGACAGTATGCAACTAGAACTTCTACAATCAATCAAAATCACGAAGCTATCCTAGGAAGGAACCTTATCAGTCACCTAAACCTACAAAGCAGCATAGTTGTGTGACTTCTGACACTGATACAGATAACATAAACTGTAAAGGCTAGAGTCCGAACAGCCTTTGTGATAAGAAAGAAATATAAAGCGAAGGCCATGCGCAGGAAAAATAAACCTTGCACTTTCATATATCCACAATCCAACAGCTCATAAGTTTAACAGGGAAAAAAAACAAGCAACCTCTTTTCAACCAACCGAATACTCAACTCAATTCCTCTGTCATGGCAGTAAAAAATCCAAACTTTAATGTTAATGCACTCGAAGAAGAAGAAACTCCATTAATAAATCACTAAAAAATAGAAAAAGCAAAGGAACAGAATAAAAGCAATTTCCTATCTCAAATTCCATTGCCAAATATGTAGCGAAAACAGAAAAGACAAGCACGATTTCATCAAACACATACAAAAAACAAGTATTTCACAGACGGGTTCCTTCATAAACCCAAAAAACACCCCGCACACAACACCAAACTAACTCCAAAACAAAGAAATTCAGATAATGAAAACTGAAACAGAAAGAGACCATCAGCAGCCATGGCAAAGACGGAGAAGTTTCTCCTCCTCTCTCGCAGTTGGCGTGAAGTTGAGAACTTAGAAGAGTGTGAGGCAATGCGCGCAGAGCTTCCCAGGAAATGAGAGAGAGAAGAAGAGATTGAAATTGAAGCACGAGAAGAAGGGAGACCAAGAAAGTGAGTTGGTCTTCTTTGAGACCCATTGAAATTGCAGGGTGTGCTTGAACCTGAGGCTGAACCTGTTAGCCTCACTGTCTCCGCTGCCATTTTTATTGGTTTTTGTTCTGTGTTAAGAGACCTACCTTGAGTCTCTCTCTACTGGTTTTGTGTTGTGGTTGGGCTTGTGTCGTTGGGGATAACGAAACACTTCTGCTTTGGCTCGGGCTTCTGTATTCCACTTAATTTTCTTCTTTTCCTTTGAGTAATTGCTTAAAATTGAGCTCGTGTATTGTTTGCCCCTTTATTTGAAGAAATTAACGATATTACCTAAACTAGTCAAATTTTTCTGGGCTAATTTTTCCGTTGACTAACTCGAAAAGAAAATATGTGATATTTTATGATCCTACATAATCTGTCGAGGACTGTTAAAAGAAAGGGTTTTTTTCTTTCTTTTTTTCTTTTTTTGATCAAGGAAGATGAAGGATTTTCAGAAGGTAAGAAAAAAAGGATATTTATAAGTATAGATTTCAACAAATTAATTGTTTTTAATGCATGTATGATATGCATGTTTCTTTTTCATATTTTAATTCATTCAAATAATAAGTTATCCTTTTCTCTTTATTATCAACCATGATTCAAATATTAAGAGGCTGTAAGAAAAGAAAATCCACAAGGCTACACCAGTTTATATGTGAATTATGTGTTCGAGCACGCATTGAATGAATGGATCTTGCCCAAAACCTTATCCGAAAACACACCAACCATTGAAGGGAAGAAAAAAGAAGAAGAAGAAGGCTTGTAAGATATCGTTTATCTGAAGCGTGGCAGTTCTGAGAATCTCAGAAATTATATTGGTTAAAATGTCATTGAACACGTAATTTTTTTTTTTTATGAAAGAGTGCAGTTTTATCAAAATAATCTAAATATATATATATAAATAATAATTTATAAAAAAATACAGGATTTTATAAAATATAGAGGCTTCAAAGCGGCCACGCAGCTCAGAATATCTATTAGCGGGTGTTTGTGACAGGGTGGGCCAACGTAAAATAGCCTATCCAAACTTGAAGCCTGGAGTGGAGAGCTCGCATGTGACTTGTTGATTTCCTGACCACAGTTAAGCATGCGTTAAATCCAACGAGGTCTTACTTTTCTTATTCTCATGAAAAGAGGATTAATTTCTTAGTTCACAAAAGAAAAATTAAAAAAAAAACAAGAAGCAGAATTGTTCTCTTGTTTTAGGGAAATATTAGCCCACGAAAATCTTTCCGTTCGTATGTGGTTCCTAAATTACCATTTTAATTGATGAAAAACGGCCATCCATCTTTAAGGCTAAGAATCATGCCAAGCGGCCTAAAACATGCCCCCTCACGTGGGCTTCTTATCCAGGCCCAGATAACAGTATTTGCCAGTTTGACGTGTTTGCTTGCTCTCTCAGGATTCACACCCTTTAAGCATCAAAATCAAATAGCTCAGCCCAAGGCTAGCCCAAATACAAAGCCCATCCACCTGCCCACATTGTAGTTTGTGAAGTCTGTCTTTACCGTTTGGGTCATTCAAATCTGACTGGGTTTTCACGCTCTAGGAACTAACAGCCCAATTAAAGATGGTTTTGTCGTTGAAGGGCATATCTACACCTGGCCCACGTTCTAGAGTTGTAGGCAAAGCTCACAAGAAGCGCCATAATAAAGCCCTAATGGCCCAAAAAGCTCATCCGAGCATCTAGTACCTAAAATTGATTGCGTTCTATTGGACTTGGGCATATGTATATATACTATTTTACCCTTTACACAGACACATCTGAGCTGAAGGCATATAAACAACCTTTAACCACGACAAAAGTCATCTTCAGCTTGATAATTCTCTTTTAATCTTCTTCTTCTTCCAAACAATTTTCTTTAAATTCTATAAACACACATCCTCTAAAGCTTCATTTCTTCTACATGAGTTCTTCTACATTTGTTCTAACTTATATTTACTGGAAGGTCCCCTAGACACAATAAGGGACTTGTCCTTCTTGTGCAGGTATTTGTGTTGTCTAATAAGTAATACCAATATTCTCAACTTTTCGAATAAGCCATCAACCTTGGAAAGAACTCGATCTCAATGGAGTTTTTCACGAACCTCATCAATTATAAAACTTATAAAGTCATAGATGATTTCCCAAGTTTAGCAAAGAATGTGTATTAAATGATTTCAGCCACCAATTATAAGCAAATCTCGATTGTTGAATCATCAAACTTCCAAATCAATTATGGTTTTTTACCCCTAGGATTCAGTTAGGAAATTGCCAAAAACACCATATGATTGATAACAAATTCATAGTATAAAACCGAATTTTTTTATAAAAAAAAAACCGAAACCAGTTCAAACCGACTGGTTTCAGTTCGGTTCGGTTTTTTAGGACAAAAACCGGTTCGAACCGGTTTGGCTCGGTTTTTTTTCACGGTTATTTTTTTTTCTGGTTTTTTAATTTTTTTGCTCACCCCTATTATGGACTACAATGTAAGGGAACCATGATTGAAAATCTTCACTTTGGTTCATATAGTTTCTTTTTTTCATTTGGTCCATGGAGTTTTATATATTTTACATTTTAATCCCCAAACTTTATT
>Ga0307511_10006464_pt1 | contig 11808 bp, 9 predicted proteins | sample 13_EM_MG_FD_200266 | JGI IMG/M metagenome (GOLD analysis project Ga0307511, IMG submission 200266) | Populus trichocarpa ectomycorrhiza microbial communities from riparian zone in the Pacific Northwest, United States - 13_EM | ecosystem: Host-associated > Plants > Roots > Unclassified | place...
TCAATTTCATTCTCATTCAACTCTTTAATTTGTAAGATTTATTCCTCATTATTTTAATAAACTTGAAAAAAATAAAACATTAATAATTTATTTTTCAGCTCATTTTCCATGACATAACCAAACACTAGAAAGTATTTTCCAACTTATTTTCTATTATACTATCAAACATCGAAAAATAATTCACTTTCCAAAAAAAAACTACTTTGCAGCAAACAAACGGGGCCCAAATCAAATAAGATTTTCCTAGTCTAAAAGGGACTTATAGTGGCAGCAACTAGTCCTATACATGCAAGGATGGTTTACTCAGCTATAACAACTTATAAACTAGGGGAAATCAAATTATTTAGCTTTCATTTTCTCTGTTTTATACAGCAACAATATCATACTTTATTTCATTCTTAGTTCTTTAATTGTAAGTGCGTCTCATATAGGTCCACATAAGGGGGTCATTAGGTTTCATTTTATTCTAGATTCAGTATAAATAGAGCCATAACCAGACATGGAGGGACATGCAATTCAGATTAATAAAAAAATTTTGCTACACCTTGTTGTGTGAGTTGGTGAGATTTTCTCCATTTATTGGTTCTCGAAAGGATTGAAAATAACTTATCGAAGAACAATTGACTTCGTGGCATCATCCTTATACTTCTCGTTCCTGAATCAATATTCGTTGAGTGGGGGTTTTTGTTTTCAATAGTGCTGGTGCCTGGATACAAGATATCTTTGTGTCACATCCCTATTAAACATGATTTACTTGGTTTTTCCGGGAATTGATGACTTTACGTGTGGGTTGCTTGACAACGTGTTCAAGACGTTCACATCATTGTTTTACTAATCATTCATACAAACCATGCTTAGTCTTAAATATTGTTTTCCACTCATCATCTTTTTTCATCTTAATTTGATGGTACCTATTTTTCAAGTCATTTTTAGAGAAAAGTCAGGATCCATGTAACTCATCTAACAAGTCATCAAGCGTGGGAATGGGATGTTTATACTTCATAAATGTTGTTGATGGCTCGACAATCAACATACATTCTCCATGTTCCATTATTCTTAATGTGAACCTCGTCATCACATGGTCACGCGAATCAAGATTGAGATATAATCCTGGAAAGCCAAAATAGGTCTGATAGGAGTGTGACACAATGAAAATCTGCCTCAAGGCACCAACACTATTGGAATGAAGTAAAATGATGTCACGAAGCCAGTTAATCTTCGATAAGTCAAATTCAGTTCGTTCAATAACTGAAGTATACAAGAATCACTCTCACACGTTAAAACTGAAAAATTCCAAAGTACTATTTATCAATGGCTGCTGAAATTTGGGTTACATGAGTTTAAATAGTTCTTGAAAAATTAACCCTAATGGATCTACCCTTATGGGATGAATTGACCCCTATACAAAACTAACTCAAAAACCCTAAATTGAAAAAAACCCATAACCTGATCCAAACAAGCCTTGGATCCCAGCTCAAAATAAAATTTTAATTAAGCCCAAACATGAAAGAAAATAATCAAAATAATTAATCTTTCATTAAAAAGCATCAACCCTTTCTTTTCTTGTGTAGCTAGGACAAATAAGGAATCCCTATAAGAAAAGGATTCTGAAACATTAATGAATTGTTGCCACACTTATAAATTTTAAATTATGGACTTCCTAATTTGGCAAGGATCCTTTTTCTACGAGGATGTGGATGCTTGTTTTGGGAGTTTTCTAGTTCCACAAGGATCTTTAATGGACTGCAACATAATTTTCAAGTGTGGAAAAGATTCATTAATGTTCTAGAATCATTTTCTTATAAGGATTCCTTATTCATCCTAGTTACAAAAGAAAAGGAGGGTTGGTGGTATTTAATGACAGATTAGTTATTTTTATTATTTTCTTTCATGTTTGGGTTTAATTAAAACTTTTTTTTTGACATAGCAAAGGTTTTTTTTTGTTAGTTTTGTAAGAGGGTCAAATCAGTCCATTAGCGTAGATCTATTAGGGTTAATTTTTCAAGAACTATTTAAACTCATATAACCTAAATTTCAGCAGCCATTGATGAATAATACTTCTGATTTTTTTAGTTTTAACGTGTGAGAGTGATTGTTGCATTATTCAATTCTTAAACAAACTGAATCTGATTTATTGAATATAACTGGCGTTATTCTACTTCATTCCAATAATGTTGGTGCCTTAGGGTAGGTTTTCATTGTGTCACACTCCTATCAGACTTATTTTAGCTTTCCGGAATCAGATCTTAATCTTGATTGTGGGTTACGTAACCACGTGATTACGAGGTTTGCATTAGACGTTGCAACTACTACATTTGGAAGGAAACCATTCATAATCAGTTGAAATGTTTATAAGAGTTCCATTTGGATAGTGCAAGTCATAGTCCTTAACCATCTTTGAGGCATACTCTCGCATAGTTCAACCTTTTACTTAAGCTCAACATGAAGAGGAACCCCAATAACACTAACTACAGAACTTAACATCTTAATAGTCCAATACTCTAGAGAAACATTATAAAACTTAACCCAAACCGGAACTCTAGCCAAATCATATGTAGAAAATTGCATGTTTGGTTGCCCATGTTTCAGCACCAAAAGTTTGTTTGTCAGATGCCATGAAGCACATCCAAAACAGCATTAACATGATCAACCAAGTCAAAATTAAAGAGAAAAAAGCCATTATTTGATAATAAACCTTCTGATTACCCAAATGAGCCCCAAATTCTGTTTCTAATAGAGTTAACTACTGGAAACGGTAGTTTCTGACCCACAAAATGACCACATAGAGTGGACTGTCAAAGTTCACAACCTTCTTCGAATAAATCCAAAGGGGGAGCTACTTTTACAAGACCAGATTCCAAAGAAGGGGGAGAAAGTGTAAGTTTCAGTTTGTATGCATCCTAATGCCATCTTTCACATAAAAAACTTTAGCATCTTTAACATCCTTCACATCAAAGTTTAGTTTATGACTAGTGTATTGTTGGGAGCTACACTAATGTCATGCTGGACATTTATGTCTAGTGGAAGTTTAGGAGGAGTGGACTTAACTAGAGGCAACCTATTATTCATTAAAAGTTTGGACCCTAAAAGATTTATCTATTTCAAACTAGAAAACGTTTTTCCTAATATGGATACTTGACTTTGTTGTTTTCCATTTGAGTTACTTAAAATGGTAAGAGTAGATGTGTTAGTAAAAGTAGATGTGCCTAGTGTTGTTGTTTCTTTGTTGCAGGAGTTTGAATATGTGTTTCCTGAAGATATCCCTAGCGGATTACCACTCTTGAGGAGAATAGAACTTCATATTGATCTTGTACCTAGGGTTGTGATCCCTGGTCTATAAAAGTAATCTTGAGGAGAAGGAGCTTCAAAGGAAAGTTGATGAGCTAATGAAGAAGGGGTACATTCATGAGAATATAAGCCTATGTGCGATGCCAATATTACTTGTGCTTAAGAATGATGGAACATGGAGGATGTATGTTAATTTTTGAGCTATCAATAATATCACGGTAAAGTACAAACATCTCATTCCTAGGCTTGATGACATGCTAGATGATTTACTTGCATTCTTTGGTTCTTGAACGAACTGAATCTGACTTATCAAATATTAACTAGCTTTGTGGCGTCATTCGACTTCATTCCAATAGTGTTGGTGCCTTGAGACAGGTTTTCATTATGTCACATTCTTATTAAACCTCTTTTGGCTTTTCAGGATCAAATCTCAATGTTGATTATGGGTTACATGACCACGTGATCATAAGGTTTGCATGGTAAAAAAAAAACAACAAAAAATATTACGTCAATGTAAAGAAATTTTAAAGTCATTTATTGTGTTTTTTAAAACCTAACAATATCTCATCTATTTTTTTTTCTGTTAGTGCATTTTGCTGGTAAATTTTAGGCTCAACTTTAAACATGTCGTTCTCTCTCTTTCGGATGAATCAGCAAGCCTACCATATATCATTGGAAAGTTAAAGATGTCAAGTTTCTAACCCAATTGAAATCACATCCAAAATCGTCTTGTAATATGACCCAAAAAATAAACAAAGGTCCAGATTGGCAAATTTGAACCTTTTAACCCAAGTCTCTTGACTTACCCATTAAACTCCTCTTAGATCCACTTTGATTAAGGCCTTAGAATAGACCCAATAAACACTCCTAATGGATCCTTTGATGTTGTAGCCATGATCGCATCATGCCTTCTCTCCTCAAAAGAATTCGACCTCGAATCATCACCTACATCAAACAAAAAAAAAACTTTGAATATATCAATAACATTATACTCATCTTGTAGATCCATTTTGTAGGCATTGACTCCTTCAAGGAATCTGAGTGAACCATCTCCTCTAAACATCAACTTTGATTTTCTATGTCCAAGAAAACTCTTTTTGTGTATGCACCCAAACCCAATCTCTTGGTTCGAAGACAACCCTTTTTCATCTTTTGTTTGCTTGGAATGCATACTTCTCATTCTTTCTCTCAACACATGTTGTACCTTATTAAGAAATGCTTTCATCACTTGTTCTTTTATATTGCCATCAAGTCTAACCATACTATTATTGATTGCATCCTTGATCAATGGCAAACCACTATGGATGTCATTACGAAATACATAGAAAAATATGGACAACAAGTTCGACCACTTATCAAAAAGCATTACCAAACTTTGATCATCTTGAAATTTTAATCTAAGATAGAAAAAGATCTCTGAAAACTTCTGGAAAAAATTTCAACTTAATCTAATGGTTGGATTGAAAATTATACTTGTTGGTGTAAAAGACAAATTAAGCTCAAATCTGAATTTGAAACACCACACAAACGGGGAGAAGGAGGAGATTGTGTTGATGATTTATTTTTGAAAAAACACTAGAAAGATGGAAGGAAATGAGGGAAAGAAGATTTTAGTGTTTTGATGGAGGATATGTGGTTGTTTTCATCGATTTGGGGAGTGAGGCACAATAAAAGGTTTTTGGTAGGTGATCAGCAACTATAAGGGGAAAGAGAAAGCTAGATTTTTATACTAATTGAACACGTGATTCTGAATATCGGTTTTGTTAGGTAACCATGATTTAGAGTCGTGTTTTTGAATAAAGCGTGATTGGTAATCACTTTTTTTGTTTAAAATGCGTTATTTCCCAAATATTTTTCCAGTCAATGTCATTTTGCTAAAATTTTATTTAAACAATGTTATTGTGCAAAAAAACCCATTTATTGACAAGTGAATCTACATGGCATGTTTAATGGGAACGAACAACCATTTTTTTCTAGGAAAAATCTCTTTTTTCTTACTTGTCTTTATTGGTTTTTGAGTGTTTGACTAGTTAAAATGAATAATACCATATGTCACTACTAGTTTCAATTTATATTTATTATACATTTGTATTTATTAGAAATATAATTACAACAAAAAACTAAAGCTTTTGGCGTTTCTCACTGTAACAAAAAAAAAACATTGTGGATCCTCTCAATTTCATTGTGGATTAGAGCAGTAAATTTATTACCATTTTAGTCCTCAAACTTTTTTCTTCACAATTGAGTCCTTTTGAGACCATATTTATAACCAATTGCTTGATTTGTTAGCCAAGGACTAAATTAAAAGTTAGAGGACCAAGGTGAAAAAGATGTTGAAAATAGATGATGGTTTCAAAACTAGCATGAAAAGTTCACTTTAGTCCCTATAATTTTGATAGTAAAGCTTTTCAGTACCTTAGTTTAGGAAAATTCAATTTTGGCCTTTTACTTCATTTTCTTTATTTTTTTAGTCTCTAATTTAAGATAGGAGAGAGAAAGTCACTTGATTCTAGTAGTAGAGAAAAAAATATTAATTAATACTGATTTTGGCCACAGAAAAGGCTGTTATTAGTGTCAACGGGATGCATTCGATGAAAATAGTTTATCTAGGGTGTTATTTTACCTTGCTATGACTTGAGATGGTGGATTTGACCTCGAAAACATTTTTTTTAATTCAGGTTGATTTTGAATTTTTGGACCATTTATTGGTTATTTGACCACCTTTTTTTTTCTTAATATGTTTTTCTTAATGTATTTTCAACCCTTTATAGATATAAATAATGACAAAAAATCATTCTTTATTATTTAAAAAATCATTTTTTCCCATAACCCTATCCTGTTTGTTTTTATTTTTTTTATTTGATACAAAAAGAGTCTCATGTACTTGATTGTGGTGTAACTAAATGAAAAATAATTTAAGAAATAGCATATTATTAAATTAAGTGGGATGTATGACCTTAATCACGGGTTTGACATAGGTTCACTCAGATATTTTTTAAAAACTTTTCTTAATTAAATATTTTATTTTCAATTTCTCTTTTTATAAGCCAAATGCATAGGTGGGTCTATGCGCCAAACTTGATTGTTAATTTTTTAAAATGTTTTTTTTTACTTAATGTATTTTCAGCTCATTTTTTTTAAATCATCCTTTGTTATTTAAATGTCTCTTTTTTTTATTTTTTATTATTTAACTTTTAAAAAAATAGGTCTTTTTTTAGTCTCAGACGTTGTCCTATTTTTTCTTTTTAATTTTTTATTTTATAGAATAAGTGTCTCACTCACATGCTTGCTGTGTAATTAAATAAAAAATTATTTAATAAATAAAAAATTATTAAATCTATTGAGATAGATGATCTAGATTCAATGCTTAATAGGTTGACCCGAGTTTATTTATCTTTTTTTAATTAAATATTTTTATTTTCAATTTCATCTTTTAACATTGGGTTGCTTTGGGATTGAACATTATTATTTGTTTCAATTTGTTTTTTTTTTAGGGTTGTCGTAGTCTTATAATTCGAGTTACGAGTTTTAATGATTAACCCAAATTAATTCAGGCGATCTAATATATAATCATCTTAATATTTAAAAAATAAAATTTTAATATATAAGCGGAAAAAAAAATATCGGTCTCATATTTTCAAATCTTACATTTATTTTTTTTTCTCTTGGAAAAACACGGTATCACTTAGATTTTTTTTTTTTTTTTTTTTTTTTTTGATTTTGAAAAAAAATATCCTGTGCCGCGGGAGAATGGACTAGTATTATTAGTATCTGATTGTATACAGAGAGAAATCCAAAATATCCCCATATTATACTACTGACTTCTTGTACAAAAAATCAATTTTCGTAGAATTTGATGTAATAGATTCGCCAGATGGAGTCTTGAAACTGTATGTATATATGTTCACTATTTTCAAAACCAAAGAGAAGTTCGTATACATAATAAGTTTTGCTCAGACAGTTCTAATAATAATATGTTCACCATTTTCAGCAACATCACACGACCCACATAATGCTGGTAGTAACAATGCTAGCATTGGTATGAACCCACTCTGTATGTCACGTAACGGCCATAACAGGGCCGAGAGTTTCCAGGCACCATATTTACTCCCATAATTTTTGTTGGAAGTGTCTATTTCTGAACCGCGATCCATTTTCATTTCAGAAAGAGGATGTATGTCGATCAACGAAACAGGTATCGCTGCGTTATCTTCCATTGCCATTTATGAGGTAAGGTAAAAGCAACACACACTACGAGAAGACTCCAAATAATAATATGTTGCTTACACATGGAGCAACAAGCTCGAAATAATGACAAGGTTGTATTCAGTGTTCACAGCAACGCGACTCAGGGTTATAAGCTACCGTAATAGAGAATTTTTGAGATTTTGTTTATTTGTTTTTGTATTTTAAAATATTTTTGAAAAAAATTTAAAAAATTTAAATTTTTTTTTGTTTTAAATTAATATTTTTGTAGTGTTTGTAAATTATTTTGATGCATTAATTTTAAAATTAATTTTTAAAAAATTAAATTAAATTCTTTTAATATATTTTTAAATAAAAAACATTTTAAAAAATAACTATAATTACACTTTCAAACAAGCCACGCAAGATATCCATGTGCCTATCACGATCAATGATAATGTGCAGCATCATCTCGACAAAACCCAGACTTTGCCAATTAAAATAGGGATTTACACTTCCTAAACTTAAGTTATAAATATCGAAGTCTATAGTTAAGTACCTAATCAATAAACCCAGGTAAGAGATCATACGCACACACCATAAAACACAAATTTCTATGGAAGACTGATAAATAACATATATACATGCTTCCAAAATGTTATCTTTCCAAAGATATATAACCCAGCGAAAAAATGTAAATTAATATTGTTGGCACTTCATATGCATATATGCCAGTCTGAGAATTGCAGAAGGTATAGAAATATTCGGGCAAGGCCTTGCTTTGGTAATATCACTCTGAATAGGATTCCTCGCTTTACCGAGTTGATATTGCGGTAGGCTGCTGGTTGAGCTGACAGGCTGAGTGAGAGCTCCAACCAAGATTAGAGACGCTAACATAACAGGGGCAGGAGACATATCTTTAAGAACCAAGAATGGGATATTCGCATTAGGAGAAGGAGGAGAGCGAAGAGATGAGCACTTTTCAAGCAGCTTTCCTTAACGAAGTCATCTATGTGACCAATGCACGCTTCAAAGAAAGCAAAGAAGGATGCTCGCTAGCAGCTCAAGGCGACCGAAGGGAGGGCAGGGCTCTTGTTGAAAAATTGAGAAAGGTCTAAAAATTACTCAATTATTAAGAAAAAAAACTGATTAAAAAACTAAATTTTACACTTAGCTTCGCATATAATTATATTTTTATTTTTATTTTTATCTATTTTTTAATTTATTTTATAAATAAAAATTCATCTCACAAATTTAGCAAATTTAATCAAGCATATTTTTTAGAACCACAACTTGACCACGCACTTAGTAAAACACTGTTGTAACACCAAACCAGTTGAGATATGCCTGTACAAGTATCTGATACCTCCCATCTAGTTTTTCTATGGGACATGACATGCATTCAGGCAGGTAGGGGGGAGGAAAGGATAACTTACCGGTCAAAGGAGAAAGAATCAAGAAACACGAATTAAAATTGCCGAAAAGAACAGTAATGGAGAGTCAAATATTCTGAAGTAATAGCTTAATCAATTGTTTTAACCTACAAGAACTTCCCTTGCATAAAATAAAAAACCAAGCACGGAACCAAATACTACGACAGACACTACAGTACTTCTGCAAACTTTACTCCGACACAAAGGAAAATGCGAAAACAAACTTGCAAAAATTTAACACAATGGATTATTCTGCACACAATGGGATTCGCCCCAATCTAAAATGCACAGAACCAAGTCTGAAGGGTAAGTCAAATCCAAGCTAAATAGAGGCCCCAAACCTACAACGAGGATAATAATTTGAACTTCCAAACTCAAAAGTCTTTTAACTTGGTGAACCAAAATTGCTTCAAAGAAGATCAGCAACATTTGACGGCAGCTCCTCAACTGTCACATTATAAAATCTCTGGATGTCAGAAAGCATTCTTTCATCATCCTTGGTAACAAAATTTATAGCAACACCCTTCCTTCCAAAACGTCCACTACGACCAATACGATGGAGGTAGTTCTCTGGCTGTGTTGGCAGATCATAATTGATCACAAGTGATACTTGCTGGACATCAATACCACGGGCTAACAGATCAGTAGTGATCAGCACACGAGAGGAACCAGAGCGAAATTCCCGCATAATAATGTCCCTTGTGTTTTGGTCCATATCTCCATGAGTGGCAGAGACTGTGTGATCGCGACTGCGCATCTTGTCTGTAAGCCAATCTACCTTGCGCCTAGTGTTCACAAAGATGACACTTTGGGTTATTGCCAAGGTCTCATATAGATCACAAAGCGTCTCAAGCTTCCATTCCTCCTTGTCAACATTAACATAGAATTGCTTGATACCCTCAAGCGTAAGCTCATCACGCTTCACTAAAATCCTCACAGGTTTATTCATGAACTTCCTTGTAATTTCTAGTGCCTCAGGTGGCATAGTAGCGGAGAAAACCCCAACCTGAATCTTTGGGGGCAGCAACTGGAAAATATCATATATCTGTAATAAAAAAATAAAAAAAAAAGTCCAATCGTTAGAGCAAAAAAATTCCAAGAGATGCACCTGTGCATCTTCAAATGATGGCATCATGTAAACAGTAACAGAAAGTTTTAAGAAAGAATGCAGGTGCAAATTAAAGGTTGGAACCTGATTCTTGAAACCTCGTGAGAGCATTTCATCTGCTTCATCCAATACAAACATCTTGATATAGTCAGGCCGAAGTGATTGTCTCCGCAACATGTCGAACACACGACCAGGGGTACCAACTACAACATGAACCCCAGCTGAGAGAATGCGCTGGTCCTCACGAACACTAGTTCCACCAACACAAGCATGAACCTTGACACCCAGATAATCACCTAGTGCTCTCATAACCTTTTCAATCTGTTGTGCTAGTTCTCGAGTAGGTGCAAGAACTAGTGCTTGGCATTCAACTACATCATAATCAAGCTGCTGCAAAATTCCAGAGCAAAAGGTAGCTGTTTTTCCAGTTCCTGATTGTGCTTGCTGGATTACATCAAGTCCCTTGCAGAATGGGACAATCCCCCTTTGTTGAATTGCAGATGGCTTCTCAAAACCTTCAAACAAATTTGGATCACACCATGAGATTTTAAATTTGTCAAGCACAGACATGATTCCTACTATATAAAAATTATTTTTGAGGACAACAAAGTAGCTTCAAAATAAATGTTATTCATCATATAAAATTTCGGAAAAATAACAACAAATTATAGCCAACACTTGATAGGTGGGAGTGTATGAGGAACTATAAACTCAATTAAGCCAAACATCTGGATTCTGAATATGTTCCATGAATCAATGAAAACAATTTGAATTGATCTTATCATGCACAGGATAGTTTCACTGCTTGCTTCTGATACTCAGGCAATCAGAAAATTTTCCAAAATTGTAATTTTACATGAAAGGATTGCAGTTTTAATGCAACTTACCATATGCATAAATACCCCTCAGAAGGTTCTCCTTCAAACCCATAGCATCAAAAGTGTCATACACCTCATCGTATGAAGTAAAGAAATCTTGCCCATCAGTTGTGAGCCTGCACACATCAAGTTAAAAAAATTCAATATCTCAGATGTTGAAAACACCAGGAGATGAAGGATAAGCAGAAGCTAATAAATCGCATACGCTATACAGTAAGCATATCATAAAAAAAAAATACAAAAACTTACAACTCATTCATCTTAGAATCGAATTGACGAGCATCGAATTGGGATCCTTCAGGTGCCAAACCAGCCATAACTGCAAACAGTAAACGACATATAACTCTCCATAACCCAATAACGTAATCATCAAAGAGACTAAAACCCCATTAATTATTCACCCAAAAAACCACATATTCCGTGCCCATCTTTCCCATATTAAGAAAAAGAAATAACAAAAAAGCAAAGGTCAATACTTTTTCGCACTAAATCCACACCCCTATCAAACCGGAAAACATACACACTAATCTAAATAAAACCATATCAAATTCTCCAATAAACCCAATAAAAACATCTCTATATACTTACAAAAACATAAATATAATCATCAATCCATATCCCTTAAGCCCCCACAAAATCGTAATAAAATTACGATAAACAGCAATTGTTCATTCAATCAAAAACAGATTTTGTACATTAATCCATCATTAATTATCGGATAATTCAAAAAAACAAGGTATTAAAAGAAGAAAAAAGGAACAAAAACCAACGGATCTGATTACAGAAAGAAAAGAACAAGCACAAAAAGAGCACAAAACGTTACGGGGAAAAAAACAAATGGATTGTTAGCTGATTAAAGAAAAAATAATGAAAAGAATGAATACCTGTAAATAACGACGTTTGATTAGAGAGAAAA
>Ga0307511_10006465_pt1 | contig 11808 bp, 10 predicted proteins | sample 13_EM_MG_FD_200266 | JGI IMG/M metagenome (GOLD analysis project Ga0307511, IMG submission 200266) | Populus trichocarpa ectomycorrhiza microbial communities from riparian zone in the Pacific Northwest, United States - 13_EM | ecosystem: Host-associated > Plants > Roots > Unclassified | place...
CGTCTCGTAGATCACCAAACAGGGTTCTGAGCTCGTGCTCCCAATCCTTCGCCTCGATGAATTCAATTGCTGCGCGATATGGGTCCTCCGTCTCGTAATTATAAGAGATTTCTGTGACCACAGCAGTGCACGCGCGCATACACTGAAGTAATTAGCTCACTCTGTTTGATCCTGATCAGGGACAGGCGCATACATTTGTAGGTACGAGCCTCTCTTCATCAAGTAGAGCATTGATGACCGAGCTCTTTCCAGCACCAGTATTTCCAACCACACCAATGATAGTTTTGTGACAAGAACCTTGAGTCTTCAGGTTCGCTAATTGCTGATACCACATCTTCAGGTCACCTTGAACAGCGGCTGGATCCGGAGCTACAGCTTGTTGTAGTTTCTTGATGATCTCTGTCCCCTCTTTCACACCTCCCTCGAGATCATCTAGTGAGGCCTCTTTGAAGAGTGCTGCAAGCTCTATTGTCCGTACTTGCTTAGGTGGTGCCTTAGCTACTTCGACTAAATGCTCTTGAGAAGCCTGTTCTCCCTTAACCTTGATATCGCCACCACCTTGGCCCACTGGGAGCGGGGCCTCCCCGGTCCAAGGGTGGGATGTCTCAGCACTGTACGCGGGAATACTACCCATTGCAGGTATATCGGGTGTCAGGGTAAATGGATCTGGCTTGATAGTTGGATATGGTAATGCTCTATTCAATGCACGTGGGGATTGAGAAGCAATGCTGCTGAACGACAGTAGTGATGGCCCTGGCACGGCAGGCGGTGTAGAATGAATCGTAGAGAAACTTCCAGCCCCTTCAGTTTTCACCGTTACACCTTTCTTCACTGCCTTTCGAGACCTCAGCTGAAGCATACAAAAAATTCCCAAGGAGTGATTTTACCTCTGCGAGTACGACAATCATTTTAGCCGTGGCATCCAACTCCTGCACCGTTACTGATGGGGGTATGGGATTCGGGTTATGCTGTAAAAAAGGATGAGGTCCTCATCTGACTTCAGGCTGCCATTTTCTTTATAGAGTCTCTCACAATTATTACCGACTTTTCCAATTTTGGTAGTCTATTGGAGTCAGATAGCATCAGCAACTGTATAAGTACGATAGTGTAACGTAAACGGTAAATGGCTTACTGCTTTGCAAGTAACCCATATCATATCCTCCCCAATCAAATTTGGGAGGTCGCCCCCAGGCTTATGACCGTAGACGACAACTACGCTTATTTTCCCAGGGACACTATGGCCCTCTGGTTTCAGCTCTGAAGCTCTCCTCTCCAAATCCCTAAATGCCCGTAATTAGCATAGCCCTCTGTGCGAGCATATTCTTCACTCACAGCCACCATGACAAACTAGCAAACCTGACGTCTGCTGGGAAAGCTTCTCCGAAGCTCGGTAGCACCGTTTGCGAGCCCATTGTCAAATGGGCGAATCCCTGGTCGCTAAGGGTACCGGGTAAGTTTGGTTCTTGCAATGACTGGAGATGAGTAAACAGTTGAGGTGACAACGCCAGGTGGGGTATTTATGGAGCAGTTTGTAGGCAAACCCAAGAATTTCATTGGGAAACGCGTTGGACACGAACACAGTGCACGCCAAGACGGCACCTTGGTAAGTGGTTGCATACCCGCGAGGGCGATAAGATAACCAGACTCTAGCCAATGGGGCAGATGGTTCAATAGGACAATTTACCTAATCAATCTTAGTCTATCTTGATTGTAGTCCAGCAAAATGATTGAAGCAAACCCCTTTTTTTTTAAAGCATATAAAGTTGAGACCTCTGTCAGATTATCTACTCGGGTCAGACATCATTGTTAGGACATAATAGGGGTTATCAATTCTGCCCTGGCAACACCAACGCTAAAAGCTATCGGGCGTCGACTGCAACGGCGCCATCCATACGTCGGGAAGGCGGGTTCAAGGAGAACATATGGGGGCATGCGCACATGTTTTCTGTTCTGTAATCACCGCCTCCGAAGGTACTTGAGGTCGTTGGGAGGAGAAATAGCCACAGCTTAAGTACACCCGTAGGCACAAGCCTTATCCCATCATGATGTCCTATCGAGGTAAGTGGGAGGCCCAAGAAGGAAGATAGCACAAGTGTCCGAGCCTGGATCGCGGTGTGGTCTGGTGGCCGAGCAAAGATGTTGCTCCCTCTCCCTTCCCCTCTCCCTTCCATGTATACTGCAATTGAATTATTTTTAGTCAAAGAAAAGAGTATAGAGGTCCCTTACGAAGGAAATATTCAACCCGTGCCAGGTGTATCCCTTCACCGTCCTCCGTGAACAAAACCTCTACCACAGAAGCCGCCCCCACCACACTCCCCAAGCTAGGCTCCCGCAAACAGGAGGGAGTGATTACTATAGTGGGGAGGAGAAGGGTTCGGGGTTAGTGGCGGCCGGGTGATGGATTGATTGATACTGACTAACCCCATTAAGTAATTATATGTAATTACCCTCAACTCGGCCCCAGAATTCTGGAAAAGTTGAGCATACATACTGTACGTAAGGCCTTTCGCGGCAGTACACTAGGATACTTGAACCTACACAGCATACACTGAATAGTGAAGGTTACTGTCTTGCTATAGGAACGGCAAAGTCAGCTTGTCTAATACGGTTTTGACAATGTGGGAGGAAACCTCCCGGTTCACATATTTAGCTCCTCCAAGAAAATCCATAGTTCCACTGGTGTTTGCTGATAAGTAGACACTTATTTCCATGAGACAACTCGACTTCATTTTCTTCCCGTTGATGACATTGTCACTCTATTCCGTGAGTTTATGGTTTTCTCTGATATTTGCCGCTACCTGCCTTTTCAGTTCCTTGAAGTTATCCGTGATGGGCACATCTACCAAGTACCCCAACTATTGAATATACCTTAATACTGCTGGCGTGCCCTAGCCGTGTGCCATGTGCTTTATGTGTGTATACGTGCGGGACCGGACTCGTGCTGAATTAAAACGTCAGAACTGCCCTGTAGGCCTAGGGCATACAGTGAAACACTATCAGTATACGTATAGTTGAGCCCGCATTATAGGGTACCATGTAAGATTGGGAGAATATATGGATACAGAGGTAACTTTCTGAGGGCAACACCCCTGTTGGGAGTGGGTATTTGATGCCACGAGACAGTTGAATATAGGGCATGATTGACTGCAGTATGTACCGGCTTGAAAAGCCTGTCATATGGGATTTCTATGCGTATTCTCAGAAGGCGTTCATGGATCGCCTGATACATCTATAGACTAGTCATATCACGCCTTGTATCGTATTGCATAAAGAAACTTATCAGAGCTTTAGCCTGGTTGGCACCCAACCAGACTAGGATAAGCCAGGGTAAATCAGGGTAACCTTCTCCTCCCCCAAGTTGAAGCGTGCGCAATCTGTATTGCCTATCAAGGCTTCACTGATCCGGATCTAAATTTGGTTTCCGTACATATACAAGGGGCGGCCTCGGGCCCGAGGTATTGTTGCAAGGGTGTTCAGCCTTGTGACAATCCATATCTGGGTTGTAGTCGCGTGCCCTGATATCTGGGTGGATGGTTTCGGCCCGAGGGGATTCCAGGATCGATACTTATCCTTACCAGGTGTTTATCGAATGCTTGGCACTGCCCCCCAAGATGGCAAATACCCCCACACAGGAAACGATAACAGGAACGAAAATTGATAAGGTTCTCACCTCTGATATCTGTTTTGTAGTTGCCTCTTAGTGGAAATGTTGGATTTTGAGGGACAGAACCTCGGTCTAATACGAGAGCAGGTCTGATATTCTGGCCAACCCAAATCCGATTTCAGAGCAGTCAAAACCCAAAGACTCGATACCCCCACTACTGTATTCGAGACTACTTAACTAGTCTGGTTGTATTCCCGTAACCAGAGTAATGGGGCCCCGTTGCCATCAGAAGCAAATGTCACGACGCTACAGTACCAGTACCATTCGACACCCCTTCTCAGGTTTAGTCAAATGCAGCACCACAGAAGCAGGTTGCCTGTGTTTGCTGCTGAACATGGCTAACAGTAGGCAGCCATGGTGATCTTGGAGCATTTGTATCCTCGGATAGGAAACCGCCATATTGCAACAGGATTACCCACAACCTTAGGTGCGCTGTTGAAACATAACCAAGCCGTCATGACGTCAAGCAACAGCTCAAAACCTGGGAATTTTTTTTTATACAGTGTAAACAACAGGTACAAGGGGTATGTAGGCAAGGATATCTTCAGAGACAGAAACCAAACAGCGCACCATAGTCACCCAGCAGGCTACAATTTCATTACCGCATCATATCAAACCCTGTACTCTTCCCCATTCTTCTTCCAGCTATCCAAAAGGACCATGATTTCCTGTTTGGCATCTGAGATAATAGCGTCCATCTTAATATCGTTCTTATCGCTGCCAAACGGGTCTTCAAGTTCTTCTCCGATCCTATATTGGAACCATTAGCTCGGAGCTTTTAGGGGTGCACAAATAAGATTCACAAATAAGAATAGATTACATATGACGTACCCTTCAATGCCGTATAGAGTGAAGCAGATAAGAAAGATAATTGGGACAGCCAGCCATCCCATATCGTCAACAAGGCAGAAGGGCAGAATTGTGCAGTATAGAGCCATTACTTGCTTCTGATGGATTTGATGACAGACAGGAATGGGTGTCAACCTGCAGATAACCCACCACATTAGTTCGGCCGATTCAGATATATCAGGCTATATAGGGTTACTCACTTGATCGTCTCCATGTGCCCATAATTATCCAACAGAGTATTAAGCTGTCCCGACAGCATAGCGCTCTGTGGCGCATTAAACACCCCCTTGTCCGCTCCTCTCTTGATGTATCTTTCCACGATATACGCTAACTGTAGGAGTAACCCTACACCTTCCTCTTCCTTCCCACGCATTCCTGGTGGTAGTAGTCCCACGTATTCAGGGTATGAGGAGCCTCCTAATGCCCACTCACTGCGGAGATGGTTCTTCAATGCATATAGCATTCCAACAAGGACTCTGATCACCTTCTCCTTCTCGGCTTTATCGTAATCTGATTCGTTAGGCCCGCAGACGAGGAATGAGCGGGCAAGGTTCCGGACACAGGTTACGACGCTTTGGAGGTTACAGCGGCCGCCCCAAAATCTAGAGCTCAGTGTAAGCAGTCATTTACATTCGAGTGGAATCTTCTGACTATGTATACCTGTCGTAACTCGTACTATTCCTGAATACCAACATTAAACCTACGACTATCGATAATGAGGGAACGATAGATGATGGTATCCTCATTTGTATCCCGTGAACTTGGTCGATGTAGACCACCGCCGTCGTGAATATCGCATGGGATAGAACTGGAATGATGATGACTGAAACCACTCTTAAGCTCCTATTCATCCATATCCACCATCTCCCAGCATAGGAAAGGGACCCTACCATGATGGATCGCCCCTTTGATAAACCTGAACGCCAACGGCCACCTGCTCCAACTCACGTCAATTCACTTAATAACCGAAAACCTTAAAGTCCTCACCAACCCACGTGCAATCCCACATATGCAGGGACACAAAAAACCCATGTTTTGATCTATTCACTCACCGCCTTGCTTTCTGCCTCACACTCCTACTCAAAGGGAAAGTTGGTTTCTGATGGTGGTAATCTCCATCGAGGTATAGTCCGTAACTCGCCGCACCATTACCGTCACCGCTGTGATGGCCGTTCGACTGGCCACTCGAGTGGCCATTGGAAATTTCCGGGGAGCTCATTATGGGCGGGGTTCGTGGTGTGTATCCACCGATGACTGTGAAAAAAGAACGTCGAGCAGGACCCCGAGATCAATCAAGGTATTTATTCTCCCTCCAGTGTATCTCCGAGTGGGGAAATTGTCGTACGTCGGCGGTTAGGCTGGGTGCATGCACTAGATAGCTACTAAGTAGCTGGATGGCCCAATCGACAACAGAAGCTTAATTTACGATTTACGAAACTTGAAAAAAAATGAGTTGCAACTGATCCCTGGCAACAACTCCCTACCTATTACCTCTTCGCTGCAGGAACCTGCATACCTAGAGTGCAGACCTAACTAAGGAGCTACCTACCATGTGATTGTTAGAAACTCCAGTTAAGTTACTTACATACAGTGCGTGGGGGAAAGTTATGGCGCACCCTTTTTTTATGTAGCGATCGGCACCCAGTGAACGATTGTTACCCAGTGAAACATGGGTGATATGTACAGTATCACAATGAGTTGAGCGCTAACCAGATTGAGCACAACAATGGAGATATTTACATACATCGCCAGACTACACCTATGTACAAGATAGAAAGCTCATCATATTTGGTGCCAATCCTGTCTGCATGGAAGATAGCTCTCTTATCCACAATTGTTATCGTGCTTTGGTTTGTTTGCAAGAGGCAAGATGGAAGGTAGCGGATCATCCAGCTTGCGCTCCGGATCTTAATCCCATTGAGCATGTCTGGCGCTACCTCAAGATTTTGCATCCAAAGTTCGCTAGCCTTGCTTCCTTCCCAGTGGACCAGCATCTGTTAAAAAGAGAATAGCTGATTGTTAGGAAGAAGCTGGAAAGAGATTCCTACTAGCCTGCAAGAAAGCTTTAATGCGCAGCCACTCTAGACTTACCAAACTAACCGACAACTCATGACTGAACTGAGGGGTGTTTAACAAAAACCGCAAAGTATCAGGTAGTGTAAACAGACGATTCGTTGGATATCACATTGCAGTTGTACTATCGGTCCATGGTACTGGATGTCGAAATGTCGGCAAAACAGCCATTCGAAACACACCCTCATCATAGGCTAGATAGTTTAGATACAAGTAATGGTTCACCAAAAAGGAAATAAAACATCGCTCATTCCCCCCAATAAGCCCTCCCATCATGGAATGTCGATCATAGCTCTAGAGAAATACACGTACGTCATATCAATGGGTTAGCTCCTATATATATGAGCTAACTATTACTTTAGCTCTGCATCTACAAGTTGCACTACCTAACGCTTAATTTTATAGTTGCTATAGCTAAGGTTTTCACAATATGTCTCTTAATACGTTCTAGCAGCCCGGTGTACAGCCAGAGCCCAATAGCCAATTACAAAGACAAACAGGAGGCAGTATATGATTACTTTACCTCTGGTGGGTGTTGTTGGCACTGGTGGCTGTGTAAGAGCCTGAGCTCTCAATAAGCGAAAGTAGCTGATAATACTTTATAGATCCTCAACGGCCAGGCATTGTGTGAAACGGCCTTAATTAGGTAATGAAGGCCGGGAGGGTTTGATTTTTGTTGGCTAGCTATTAGGATGTAGCTAGTTTGTTCATGGTTGGTTGTGTTTGGGCGGCGTTGTACATCGATGGCTTATGGGGTTGAAGGAGGACCTGGGTGGGATGATATACATATGGTGGTCTTGTATGAGAAAATTAATGTATTACCCTTTATAAGTATTACACGACACACGAGACTTCGAATTCTCGCTAAAAGCTCACAATGCATGAAACATGAATATGTAAGTAGAGGTCCCACCCAACCCAATAGCTCTCCAGATATACCCAGTATAATACTGCCTGGTACTTATGCAACCCAAAACCATAATAACCACATAGTGCTCTTTTGCGATACCAACGCTTTGCATAAAGCGATACCCTCCTCCATATACGCAAACTCAGACAGTAACCAGAGAACCACCACGGACGAAACAATGCCCCGACGCGCTTTGATTGACGGGAAACCTCCCAAGGTTCTTGGAAACCATGACAGCTCTCCCAATCCCAGACCCCCAAATTGCAGAACCGCTGAGTAGAGACAGGATACGGTTTGCCAACCAGGCTAGAATACGAGCTATGAAAACAACTGCTGTAGGAAAGAACTGCTGATAAACGAGGCACCAAAAAAAATAAGATAAGGGCAGATAATAAGTGACCCTAACACCACATAAAAGAAAACCCATAATACGCCGCAAGTAGGATAGAAAACGCAAGTACTCCACAACCAAGCCTTTTGATGTCCTGTCGATAATCCAAAAACCTGATAACCCTCGATGTGAAAAAAGTCCGTGCTGGTCAACCTTGGTTAACCATCGCGGGGTATATGTCGATATAATTACAGCACACGAATGGCCAACCTCAAACAGCTCCCAACGGTCCACGCTCCTCATAGGCTTTCCGTAGAAAAATGTTCTAGCCACTCGCTCTCTAGAACTCTATCAATGGACCATCTTCTTTCAACATTCTTGCAGAGGCAGCCCTTGACAACGCTAAGTGCCATCATAGCCATCTCAGCATCACCTGCAAAAGTGTGGGCATTGCGGAATTTTTCGGCGTCCCAATCACCCTTTGCAATCATCATTTGTAGCTTCGGCTGGAATGTGTGGTTGAACGGTAGGTCTCCGACGTGCAAGGCATATAGCACAACTCCATATGCCCACATATCTACTGCGGCGGTCAAAGGCGGTGCGGTGATTGCCATCATCTCGGGAGATGCGTATTGAAAGGAGCCTTTTATTTCGGCGGAGACATCTCGACGATTATGTTGCCCCCGACCTTCTGATCCATAGGAACTTTCGGAGTCTGAGTCGTCATCGCTAGAACCGGGCACCTGCTCTGCCAGACCAAAATCGCAAAGCAGTAGACTTCCTTCATCATCCACAGATACATCAATCAAGCAATTCTCAAGCTTGATATCTCTATGAATGATCCGAACATCCTCGTGCAAATACCGAATAGCAGAGGCAAGCTGGTACGCATACTTTTGCGTGACATGACTCGGTAGGCCGTGTCTATTCTTTTTCACCACATCGAGAAGGGTCCCACCGGAAACAAGTTTCGTGAAACAAAATGTTGCGTGCGGTGAATCATAAACCTCAATTAGGGGCAAAATATGAGGATGTGAGAGGTATCTCCAGATGCTAACTTCTTTCTCAAATTCTGCCTGGATTTTATCGTTCTCACGCTCGAGACTATGTGCTTGTTTTCGAACGATTTTCACCGCTCTTATGACTTTCATACCATTCATCATGGTAGTGGCCTCCTTCACTATACTGAAGCCACCAAAGCCAATCTGCTTCCCCATAACATAGGCACCCACTTCTTGACCCTCATCATCCGGTTCAGGGGCCTTCTGACATTGCCATCCATTTAGGAACTATAATAGGGTCATTAGCGTATGAATAGCTTCGACCGAGTAGTGTAACGTACCTGATTGGCAGGGCTCAGACGCTTCTCACTGAAGGCCCTTCTCTTTCGCCTGGTACTTCCTGGGGCAACTATTTCAAAATTGTAGCTTTTGTTCCTATGGACAGCACCCAAATTTGTAGGCCAAGCCGACGTTTCTCCTAAAGAAATTGGGTCCTGGAAAGATTGACATCTAGCAGTATGTGTGAGTGCGGGTCCATACATATCTGAGTATTCGCTGTCGGTGGGAGTAGCCAATGCCTCCGACAGTGGAGATCCGACAGTTGAATCAGATGTCAATGACGACATTCGATCTGTATCCCCTACCAACCTCTCAAATGGGCTTGGTGAAAGAAACCTCCTCCGTGGCTGATTCATTAAAGAGGTTGGCTCGATGGCCCGGTAATTTGGCTCAGCATCAAACTCATTCTCTCTATCCTCATTAACGACATCGTTCTCTCGGATCAACTGCTCCCCTGGCCCAACTGCAGCCCCACGCCGGCGACCACTGGTGAAGTCATAGTTGAACTTTTCAGATTCAGTGTTGGATCGAACAGGGGGCGTCCTTTGTCTAATTAAGGCTTTGCCCTCTTCATTTCCCACTGCTGGCTCAATTGCACTCTGTGTCGTTTGTACTGGCTGCGAGCCAGATTGGGGGACAGCTCTCTTCCGAACATCAAACTGCTCGTCATTCCCCGAAATTCGAAATCCATGCTTTTGGCCTTTTGGCTGAAAATGTTCGAACAAGGATGAGCTGTCTGCCCTTGCTGCTCTTTCTAATGGTGAGAGGGTGAAGTTAGATTGAGCATATCTCCCGCTTGAGCTCAGCTCTGGTGTATCGGTGCATTGTTGGCTGTAGGTGTCAAATGCTCTCGAATGCTGGGAGATGCGAACAGAAATTGGGGTTGCTGGGGTCGGTGCCTGTGTTGTAGATGATGTCGACGGCGGCACTCTGGGAGTTGACGCTAGACTTGATCGTGAGCCTGCCTGAGATAGCGATAGTGACAAAGACGAGGACCCTGCGTGCTGTCTTTGCAGTGGATGTGAAGTATCTAGCTGTAGCTTGCGGAACGTGCTTAGGGTCTCGAAGGTCTCCATAGATAGTTATTAGTTGTTGAAGTTGCGAGCAGCACTGTCATCGAGCCACCCACTTTGACGGACAATTATATAACAGACGAAATAAATCAACGGGATGAGGGGGCAACGAAGCAGAAGTACGATTGAGAAAAGAAAAGAGTGTGGGAAACCAAAGGCAACAGCTAAGATTGGGGGAGTGGATCAGGCCCGGATTGGACAACTTTTTGGTGTGGGACAGGCTTAGAGGGCACATGGAAATGTTCGGCGACCTAAAGTCCCTAGCAATGCAACCCCACAAAACGAGGTCCCCGGAGTCAAACCAGCAGCAACGGCAATTTAATGGCACCCGCTGCAGACTACACCCTCTCGTATTCCAGCGATCGCACCCCCCCCTACACCGAACGAAACATTGTGATGCCTGTCTACCGGTTATTCGTCTTCCTAGGCGAGGCTCTGCAAACCTACAGGCAAATTAGGTATGTATGACATTGCTGAGGTGCACTTAGCGAGCATTCTCAATATTAACTGCGAAAAAAGCTTGGCTCCGATTCCTAGTCTGTCAAATAACGACTGTAACGTTTAAGTATAAAAGCCTAGCGTCGCATTAATATGATGCCGTTATGTAATTCCTCCAGATTACACCCGGTAAATTCTCGTTCGAAGTTTTTGGTGCAACCACTTTTGTTTCCCTAGTCTGTTTCTCGATCGCCACGATCGCCACAGTGACGACCCTTCTGGTTCGAGGCTGGACAGTATCCTGCCAAGCGTTTCTTTGGCAAATAAAACCAGTTGCGTAAAGGGCATTACCAACGAGCGAGCCAGAGCCTAAGTCTCAGCTAGAAATAACGTTTCGGGCGCGGCCGGTCGGCTAATTTAGCCTAGACTAAATTTAGTGAGGTTGTACGGTAGGGAGTGCAATGCTAGGTAGCAATGCTACTTGTTCTCGTTCCCACCAGCTAGTATGCAGGTATCTGCACAAGTATAAGGCACCAATATCAACCTCTCAAGTATTGCTGTTATTAAAAATATTACTAGAGATTCCTCTGAAGCCCTACGTGTACGTGCAGATGCGCAAATTACCCTGTTCGAATTTGCGATCTCATCTGAATGAAGTGCAATGACTCAGCCTGACCTACCTAGTCCGCCCCCCACTCCGAGACTGAGGGGCAGTGAGGCCCGTCAAAAGCAACATGGACTTGAGCGGAGCTCCCAGCCTCCGAAGCACTACAGAAATGTTTAAGGAACCAATAGTAAAGGAGGGAAGGGGCTGTGGAGCTGGAGCTGATAGGATGAAGCAAATGGTTGATTCAAGTGAATTAATGGGTTGGCGCGGTTATGAGCTTTCAACATGTTGAGCACTTTCCACGGCTTGGAGGTTGAAGAATCCCCAGAGGTAGCAGTTCCTTGAATCTTGACCTCCAGAACACTGGAAGATTGAACTATAGTGATACAAATGCCGAAGCTACTCAATATACATGCTCTTAACAATAAAAAACTCCAAGATGCAAACCGTATTCGCCTGACCGTACCATTACTCCAGTCTTGAGTCAAATACTACATACCCGGGATGAATGCAGCAAGTGGGG
>Ga0307511_10006466_pt1 | contig 11806 bp, 7 predicted proteins | sample 13_EM_MG_FD_200266 | JGI IMG/M metagenome (GOLD analysis project Ga0307511, IMG submission 200266) | Populus trichocarpa ectomycorrhiza microbial communities from riparian zone in the Pacific Northwest, United States - 13_EM | ecosystem: Host-associated > Plants > Roots > Unclassified | place...
ATAGAAACCTCCAGCTATATATATACTCGTGACTCATGCTCACACGTGCACCAACACCTCCCTCTTATCCTTAAGAGCGCAGAGAGTCTTCTACATTAACTCGACCATGTTACTATAAACCTCTCCCTCTCTAATTTTTTCGTGGAAGACATAATCTTTGCCTCTATCGGAGCAAAAGAGAGAGGATACAAGCCTGTGATCTTGTGAACGTAAAAGCTCGACAAGGAAGGAAGGAAGGGAGCCTAGTTAGCACTTTTGGCGCTATAGACGACTTTTCATATTTCGGTATGTATGTTCATTTCTTCCTATCTTGCTTTGCATATTTTTTACTGGATTAATTCTATAAGGTTGATTTGATCATCAAGAAGATAAACTCTATTTTTCATTTTTTTTTAATTTGAGTTTTAGAACCAACATGGAGAAGGATTTATTTTCTTAAATGCATGTAACGGATATATATGAGGATTGTTTTTCTTAATATCATCCAGGAAAAAATTGATATTTTTTTTTCAAATTAAACAAATGTTTCGACAACGAACTCGTGCTTTTATAAATAGTTATGGATTTATCATTGCACATATTCTGTGCCATTCAGTCAGGGAATTGCTAATAAAAGTGTTGGCTTAAATTTTGAATCTGACAGGCAAAATATGGCACTTTGTTCTCAAGGAGGCTTGCTTTTGTTTGCAATGCTAATACTGGCATTTGATGTATCCGGCACCCTAGCTTCGCCGGAAATTGGAAATCAGATCAAATCTGCCACTTTTCTTTCACCTGAGTTTGTGCTGGGACCAGGATCAGTGGAGGATAGATACTATAGCAATATTGACTTCCCCAGAGGTCATGTTGGTATCAAGAGTTTCAAAGCTGAAGTGGTTGATGATATCGGGAACCCTATACCCCTTCACGAAACTTATCTTCACCATTGGGTTGTCGCGAAATACTATCAACGTCAGGGTATGGCTGAGAACAATGATAAGCATAAGTTTCAGCCGTCAGATTATTTATTTGCAGGAAACAGTGGAATATGCCAAGGGAATGTTCTGGGACAGTATTTTGGACTTGGATCCGAAACACGAAAAACAGATACTCATGTTCCCAATCCTTATGCAATAGAAATTGGCAACCCAGATGAAGTTCCTGAAGGGTATGAGGAGAAATGGTTGCTTAATGTTCATGCAATTGATACACGAGGCGCCGTGGATAGGTTGGGATGCACTGAATGCAGGTGTGATCTGTATAACATCACAGTGGATCAACATGGTCAACCTTTGAGGCCAGGCTACATAGGAGGTCTGAGATGTTGCTATGACCAAACTCAGTGTAAGGTACAACAAGGTTATGGGGGTGCCAGAAGGAGTCTATACTTGCGATATACGGTGGAATGGGTGGATTGGGATTGCAGCATTATTCCTGTTAAAATCTTTATATTTGATGTCACCGATACTGGGAAAAGGCTTAATGGCTCAACAGGAGTAGGTCCAGAGAATGGTTGCCAGGTATAAACTTTCGCTTGTCTTATGATATTGAACGTTTCCAATAGTGTGCTTTGCGTCAGTATTCACCAAGTGAACTGCACTAACATCATGGATGCTAGTAGTTAAGAAGTTATTATTAATATCGAAAACACATCTCCAACAGTGCCATATACTTTTGTTACATTCTGAATCACTAAAAGATACCTTCTGCAGGTTGAGTATAATGTTGAGTCTTGCAGCAGCGCCAATGCAGCTTCTGATGGATGCATTGATGCCAAAAGGACAAGCCTGACAATGCCAATCAGTGGTTATGTCATCTACGGTGTTGCTCATCAGCATACTGGGGGAGCTGGTTCAACTCTGTATGGGGAGGTAATCTTCAATCTCAGTTTTAGATGCATTAATAAGTCCAGAATCATAAAAATATGACAGCCCAAAATTGTTGTCCATGTTTTTTTCCACTCAAGCTTACTTGGACTGCTTTCAGTCTACCACCACATATCTCCTTTCATCATTAATTATGCTGCAGAATGTTCATTCAATCAAGTGTAAGAGGGAGTGGATAATATGACATCTGATTCTAATCTTAAGCAGCTTTGTTCACTTCAGGATGGACGTGTTATATGTACTTCAGAACCAATTTATGGAACTGGAAAGGATGTAGGAGACGAGGCTGGTTACATAGTAGGAATGTCCACCTGTTATCCTGAACCAGGCTCTATCCAGATAACAGCTGGGGAGAATCTACTTCTTGAATCTAACTACAACAGTACTCAAAAGCACACAGGAGTCATGGGGCTTTTCTACATTCTGGTAGCAGACAGAACACCAAATCCCACAAATTTCTTGCATTCTCCAATTCATGTAAGTTGTCATTCAATTTTTAATGGTTTCTGCTAATCTTATACAAAACGTAGATGAATGCATCTTCTACATTTATATGCGAATTGGTTAGACTGTAAATGTTTCTTGGTTCTTGCAGATACATAAAAACATCAAAGTATCCACACCTGCTGTAGCAATAGTAGCTCTGTTTGGACTGGCAATGGCCATTGCTGTCGGCCTACTTTCTCGGATGAAGAAGGGAAGGGAAGAAGGCTACCAACCAATTATGGCATAGAGTTGTAATCCTTTTTCCATGATCTATGTAATGGCATTAGCATCTCGATATATGCATAATACATGTCTTAGCTTGCTTTATACACGGATGAAAACATTTCAACTGTATGAAGCATTATTTTGAGCTTGTAATTTCTTTAGGGGATCCTTATAGATTCAACCATAAATAATTTGTCTGAGTTGTTGGAAATTAGTCATATTGCCGTGACTCAATTCCAAGCACCATTGTTAGACATTCAGATAGTAGGGTTGCTTTCTGTGATACCACTGCATATGTAAATGAACTAAAGTTGGATTGAGCTGCTGGGGCAAGCACTACGAAGAAGAAGAATTTCTACAAGATCCGTTTAGTAATTACACTTGGCTAAAAATGTGAAATTACTTACTAACCTCTAAACCCGTACTTGCCCACCAAGAACAAAATCAACCTTTCACTATGGGATCGCCGGGGACATGCTATGTCACCGATGCAACACCCCACAAAATTGTCACTGGCTTATACCCCACTCTTGAATTTGTAATGCAACTAAAATATATCAATCTATCTATATATATTACTAAATTAATTATTATTTCTTTTTCTCGTCCATAAATTTTGTTAATTTTATTTTTCTATTCAATATTATTAGCCTTATCTAGCTAGTTTTTCTATTTAAATGAAATAATTTTTCTATTCGGGATTAATAGATTTTTCTAATTTTTATGATATAAAATGAATTATAATAATATTTTGATAAATAAAAATTAAATAGAATTAAACATTTGAAATGTTTTTATATAAATATATTCTTGGTATTTGAAAGTTTTGAATTACTATTTTCTCTCTACTATATTAATATATGGATGAAACTCCATTGTAGAGTTTTTAACATGAAAATAACATGTATTTTTTTAATATATTTTCTTGAATTTTATACAAGATATTTTTTTTATAAAATGAATTATAAGAAAATTAAAATTTAATTCACCTAAAGCTTATTCTTTAAAAAAAAAAATTAAACGGATAAAACTAATAAAAAGTGATCAAAATTATTTTTTATTAACTTTTTAAAATCAATAAAGATCAATAATTATAAGACAGAAGAGTAGATAACAAAGATCTATGTAGAATTTATCATTTTTTTTTCTTTTATTATTATTTTTTTTTGTGTCAAAATTACTTCATTTTATAAAGTTATCGAGGCAATTTCAAAATAATTTTGGAGTAAAACCAAAAACAAATAGGGAATGCCATGGTGGACGTCATGGCTGAGGCCATCCTTATGAACATGGCTCAGGACTGTCCAGAAACTAATAAATACCGATGATTCAAAGTCTGGAGGACACCCACACACGTGGCACATTCCCGTACACCAACATCTCTCTCTCTCTCTTTATCAGCCAAGTTCAGATTCTTACACGTTTTACTTGAACAAACGACTGTCTGTCAGGCTGACCTTCTTTGTATTATTGACTCTTTCTTGGGAAGAATACATATAAAATCTTTGCCACTTACCCAGCAGAAAAGAGCCGATAAAGAATATTGTCTTACTGGTGTATAAATTCAAAAGGCAGGGGACTGATTAAAATTCGAACTTTTGGCCAAGTGACTTCTGGTATCTGGGTATATGCTCTTTTCTTTCCTTTTTTTCTGCTCAATGATGTATAAATATATCCCTTTGTTAGTATTTGTTCCATTTTAGTCATGATTTTTTTTCCTTTCTAAATTTAGCAGAAAATATGTTAGGATATTTTGATTTCTTTTTGTACAAGACATTTCATTGATGAGTATGATTTGGATTTCAACAGTTTAAAGTGAGATAGCTGGATATTGACAATAGCTTCGTTTTCTTTTCTCATTTGTCTCATACTGTGTTACGAGTAAAGTTTAACCTTCATATGGAAACGTGTGAATATGATACTGTGCCCATTTTAGACCTTTTTTCTTTTCTGAAATTTGTTGTTCAAATATATCCTGTTAAAATTTTAACCTCAATTTTGGGTATTTGGGCTTCAAAAGAAACAAACATGTATAATTATAGTGGAGTCGATTAATAGTGATCTTCACGTAAGCCTGTTTCCTATACCCACTAACATTACAATGAAGAATCACAAATTAAGGCTTTTCTAAAAAAACAAAATTGTGGGCAAATCAAATTAAAGCATAATAATCATAGCATAAATTGAATGTTCTTTTACTGTGTAATCTCTGCCTTAACTGTTATCATGCTGGTTCTTGAGGGTTTCTCTCCACAGTTCTATCTGTGCATATTTCTGACAGTGCATGTGATTGGTGATTTGATCAAAGATTTTGAACAAACATCTTTGTTGTGAATTGATAAGGAAGGTTTCAATCATGGTGTCCGTCTTCTTGGTTTGCGGACGATTGGAACACTTTTATAATCAATCCTTTGTTTATGTGCATGGAGGATTAAAATTGTTCTTGTCCAAAATAATTGGATTTTCAGCACAACATTTCCCCGGTGCCAAATTTTTTTTCCCAGTTAAATCAACTTGTATAAAGCACTAATTTTCCATCTCCGTCTTGAATTTGGCACGAGATGGATAAAAAATTGTCTAGCCGCATAGATATGATTCCAATCATGTACCAAATAAGCATTTGAGAAGACAAGGTTAAAAAAAATTGAAACTTTCCTCATCATGTGTTGCAGTTCGCTATTAATTTCAATTTTAACGTCTCCATGTACTTGTGCTTACCGTCTTAGTTTGCTGGTTTCAATTCAATTATACTGTGCTTGGTTTTGTGAAAGATTTATAGCTTAACCTGAGATATTGAAACTGACAGGCAATATGGTACATTCTTTTCGAGCCTGCTTGCTTTTGTTTGCAATACTAATACTGGCATCTAATCTATCTTATACACGAGCTTCTATGAAAGGTGGTAATAAGATCAAATCTGCCACTTTCCTATCACCAAAATTTGTGTTGGGACCAGGATCTGTGGAGAATAGATTCTATCGCAATGTTGACTTCCCAAAAGGTCATATTGGAATCAAGAGTTTCAATGCTGAAGTGATTGATGATACTGGGAATCCTGTCCCTCTTCACGAAACTTATCTTCACCACTGGCTTGTTTCGAGATACTATCAACGGCTAGATGTGGTTGAGACTAACCATGAGCAGAAGTTTAAGGAATCAGATCGCATTTCTGCACGTAATAGTGGAATATGCCAGAAAGGTATTCTTAATCAGTATTTTGGCCTGGGATCTGAAACACGAAAAACAGCTACGCACATTCCTGATCCCTATGCAATAGAAATTGGCAATCCAGCTGAAATTCCTGTTGGGTATGAGGAGAGATGGTTGCTTAATGTCCATGCAATCGATACACGGGGTGCTGAAGATAGGTTGGGATGCACTGAATGCAGGTGTGATCTATACAACATCACAGTTAGTGAATGGGGACGCCCTTTGAGGCCAGACTATAAAGGAGGCTTACTTTGTTGCTATGATCATACACAATGCAAGGTCAAACAAGGTTTCCAGGGTACCAGGAGGAGTCTTTACCTGCGATACACTGTGGAATGGGTTGAATGGGATAGTGACATTATTCCTGTTAAAATCTTTATATTTGATGTCACTGATACTGGGAAAAGGCTAAATGGCTCAACAGGATTCGGTCCAGAGAATGGTTGCCAGGTAAGGACTTCTGTACTTGGTGTTTTGACATTACATGAAAATTGAATCAGGCATTTACGTTTTGTTCTGCTATTCTTGCTTCCTATTATTTAAGAATACCGGTACTATGCTATAAGGAGACACCTTGGCAACCATGACAATGGTTAGACACAAGGTTCTATATCAATCATCCTTTCTTCTTGTTTGAGAAAAGCATTACAGTGGGAAATACACTTGATAATAAGCTGAATTCTCTTTAAACGCACAGCAGAGCATGGTGAACTGACAGAATATCTGCTACTCTTGGAAATCCTCCAGTACGGTACAGTATAGTTGCAATAGTGCTGTGTCACATCTGAATTCACTAAATTAATTTCACTGGAGTGAAGTTCCTGATACATGTAAGTAGATGCATATTTATTGATATATAAAAACTCAATGTACACTCTGAAAGCGAAACCCCAGTCATAAGCACATATACCAGCATGCAAAACTGGCCTCCCCTTTTGAGAGTATATATTTTTGCATACTCGGAGCAGCCTTAGTGTGAGGTATGGGGATCTTGGATTCTGTGTCACACTCCATCATTATATACACACATTTTTGTGATGATGCTGCTGCATTTGTTATGCCTTTTAATAAAAAGTTGTATTTGCTGAATCTATGGTTAGATTACTTTGACCGAATTGGTACTGAACACATGAAATGAACATTCCTGAGCACGCGTTTCGTAAGTTTCAGAAAACAAAAGGGAGGTTTCAACGGAAACTTTTTTTTTTCCCAGTAGAACTGCTCACTTCTGTTTAATTGAGAATCACTAATAATGTTTTTGCTACAGGTTGAATATGAAATCAAGTCTTGCAGCTCCACTGATACTGCTGTTAATGGGTGTGTTGATGTCAAAAGGACAAACTTTACCATGCCAACTACTGGCTATCTCATCTATGGTGTTGCCCACCAGCATACTGGAGGAATTGGTTCGACTCTGTATGGGAAGGTGACTTCCACCTTTAAACTTCAATTTTGTAGTGACGTCCTCTCATCTCATCTTGATATGGCTGGATCTTCTTTTTTTCACTTGCTATTGTCAGAATCCTTTTTAATTATTTTTCACTTTACATAAATTTTTGAATACTTTTAGTTGCGTGAATCAGCCTAGAACCGTTGTGACCCTCCCTTCTCTAACTTCTAGTAGTACATTTTACAAAGTGAGGTCGTTTGAAGACTGACCAGGCCGACCACTTATATTGCTGAGTAGACAGTGCAGCAGTGACTCTGATATCCTCTGGCTCTGTCTTTCCCAATTCATAGGTTGTAGACTTATTTGAATGACTGTTAATCAGTATATGATGATCCATAAAACTCTAAAGGGGTACAGTTACTTGCATTTCACTTTATTTGCCGATTGAGCCTTTTAAAGAGCTTGGAACTTAATGTCTTTCCCAAGAAGGTTCCTTTATGCCCCTGTGTACTAAAAAGGATCACTTCCAAGGTCTGCGATAATAAGTTGTCAACCCAACATATATCTTGGTCCTGGCCTACCATCAGCTTCACCTTCCAGTCTCCATTTAAGTTGTGTTGCTGTCCAAAATTGTTGTTTAGAGTTTCATTTTCTTGGACTGCTTTCTGTATTGCCCCCTCACGCACCTCTCTCAATGTCATTGATTATGTAATACTGTGCTCAAGCGTTAAATGTTTAAGATGAAGGTTAGTTAAGATTTTATTCTGATCAGGATGGACGTGTTATATGTACTTCACTACCAACATATGGAGAAGGAAAAGAAGCGGGAAATGAGGCAGGTTACATTGTAGGAATGTCCACATGTTATCCTGAACCAGGCTCTATCCAGATAACAGCTGGGGAGAAGCTAGTTCTGGAATCCAACTACAGCAGAGATCAAAACCACACAGGAGTTATGGGGCTTTTCTACATATTGGTTGCAGACCGAACACCAAACCCCACGAGTTTGCTACACGCTCCCATTCATGTAAGTCTTTTTAAAAAATTTAAATGGTGACCATTTAAACTTACATGAATGCAAACGAATGTTGTGTGTTTTACATGTATGTGCATAGAGTCACATGCATTGCTGTTCAAATCTCCCTTGGAGGAATCCTTACAAGCAATGTTTTAGATATTAAGAAGAAAATTATGCTGGAATTAGATAGTGTTTTTCTAGCCAAGTAGAATCAGGTAGAAACATTTTTATAGCAGAAGATAAATGACATTTTATGGCGAAAGAGAATTCTGGTAATTAGGATAGGAACATGGAGAAGAATTCGCAAAACGATGTTGATAACATTTTGGATTGTTGACAACTGAAAACCATTGATTTTCTTGGTTCTTACAGATGCATGTAAACATGAAAGGATCCACATATGCGGTTGCAATTATAGCTTTGTTCGGAATGGCAATAGCTGTTGCTGTCACTGTACATTCTCGGCTAAAGAAGGGGAGAGAAGAAGGCTACCAGCCAATGCTGGCATAGAGTTGAATTCGTGTTTGCATGATCCATGTACTGTATCTCCTTGTCTGATCTTGCTTATAAATCAAACCGTGAACTAAGTATAGCACTGTTTAAATATTTTCGTAAGTTATATTTGCACGATCATTTATAAAAATCAAAATTATTTATTCTTGAAAATCAAAATTAACTTTTAAAATAAAATAAATGAAAATATATCAAATAAAAATAATAGTTCAAGTAAAATATTTGTATTTACATCTATTATTTACTTTTTTCTTTTACTAGAAAGATCAAAGGTAAACACTTTTTTTTTCTTAATTAAGAAAAAATGCATGATTCATAACTCCCAGCAGTTTTTTCTTGAAGAAATGAACTTCAAATCCTCCATATGACAGACAATTGATATGACTAGCTGAATACTGTATCCCACATCACCAATAATGGATGGTGTGATTCAATGACATGACAGGACTTCTGACACGCTACCCGGCCCCTAATCAGGAGAGAAAAAAAGTTGTTCAAAATCATTAAGATTCTACTTTTGCCTGCAGTGGCAGAAACTTTTGAATTCGTGTATGTTGATTGAAGTCTTACATTTATTGATTGAAACAAGACAAGGAAAAACGTGTTTTTCCACCCTGTTTATGCTGGCAAACTGGTTGACAAGAAAAATCGTATTCTTTCCCCTTCTTTTGTTAGTAATTTTTATTACTGGCTTTTGGCATATCATATATACAAGCTTTTCTAGAAAATGTAAATAAGATGAAAAAAAAACTCAGATCAATCTCCTCTTTGAAAGGGGTATCAGATAATTTATTGACAAGTTCACTTGTGTATTATTTAAAGAGTTTTGGGATGGAATTCCTGTCCATGTGAATAGGAATCTTGATAAAAAAATGATTTGTTAATTAGAATCAGATTAAAATAGTTAAAGGTTGTAATCTCGGGAGGTTAAATATGTGTGCACTTGGTGTTTTCATCCTTTGATGTGTAAGAATAGTTAATTAGAATCTTGTTTAACTAATTAGTTTGAGTTCTTATGAGATTATAATAATCTCTCTATAAAAACTATAAGGGTCACTGTATTTAAAATTTTCAAATTTTAAAGTGTTGAATCGAAAGATTAAATATTTATATACTTAGTGTTTTCAACCATTGATATCAAAGCAAAGATTAATTAAAAAGTTCAAGGAAGGTCAGGAAAACTAGGCGTGGAAGCAATCTACGTAGCAGCAGCAACAGCTCATTCGCACAGAATGCAACAACAGCAGCAGGTTGTAGCAGACCTCTCCAGCAGCCACCAGGCATCTCCCAATGCAAGCAGCAGCAATCCTCCCAGCAGCAGCTCACTTTCACTCAAGTTGTTAATTCTATTCTATATATTATGGCTCGAATGGCGGTATACTTCATATCATTTTTTAGACAAATTTCATTTTATTTAGAATCTCAAATCATTCTACATTTGTCGTTCAAATTCCGACCAGATTTCTCGTCGTTCAAATTCCGACCGAGATGTTCCGAGTACATTATATTCCATAAAACTATTGAAATGTGGTTGCTCGCAAGCACCAGAAGCTACTACTGTAATGCATTATACTTTTTAAGAACTTTTTTCTTCGGCTCTCTCTCTCGATCCAGATTCTTTCTGACTCTGTATGAGTGTTATAGCATTTAATATAATATAGAAGAATAAAATAGGAAAGTCTGGGGCATATGGGCATGGATTATAGATGGAAGATAACAAGAAACAAATAACCCTTAATAGGAATCTTTTATTTAAACACTGAATAATGGTTTCAACTCTTCTAGAAAGCAAAAGCAACACCCCCAAGCTGCTACCAACAAAAATAGTGACTCATTAGGGGTGTCTTTTCGTTTTTTCCAAAACCAAATAAAATACATTGCTAGTATTAAATAATCAGTGCTTAATTGGCAATCAATGAAATTTGTGCTTGCTGTATGTTTTTTCCTGCAAAATTAGTAGTTCTCCCATGCAGTAGCAGCACCTAACAGTCTTCACAGCAGTAGTCTAGCAGCAGCTCGATTCGTAGCATGGTTTAATCGCAGCAGCAATTTTAACCAAAAAATAAATATAATCATGGCTTTGACGGTCAATTATGATCAACTGTGTTGATGATTATAGTCGGAAAATTTGGGTTTAGTTTTTGCAAGAAAAATCAAAAGTTTTTGAAGCCTTCAAGAGGTATAAATTAAGAGAACTTGTTGAGAATAAAGCTAACCAACCAATAAAAGTTATTTGAATGAATTGTGGTGGAGAGTATAATTTTCATGAATTTGCAAATTTTTGTGTGACTTTTAGAATCAAGAGGAAACTTGCCACAACTTATATATACACCTAAAAAAAATAGAGTTTGCAAAAGAAAGAATCATACTATTATGAATATGGTTCAAAATCTTTTAACAAGGAATAGCCTCCTGCAGAATTTTTAGCATGAAATAGTAAATTGGAGTGTTCGTATTTTTAATCAAAATCTCACACTTTTCATTCAAGATAAGACACTAAAAGAACTTTGGAGTGGACGAAGACTGACAGTAAATCATCAATCTAAGAATTTTTTAGTGCATTATCTATGCCCATATCTCGGATCAATAGAGAAAAAAGTTTGATGAAAAGGAAGAAAAATATATTTTCCTTACTATGAGTGATTATTCAAAAGCTTATAAAATATATAATACTAGTATCAAGAAAATTAGTATTAGTCGTGACATTATTTTTAGGAAGCTGAATTTTAGACATGAAGTAATGATGGTATTAAAAAAAATATTCTAGTGAATTTAGATGGTGAGAGTGATGAAATAATAGAAAAGCTTGTGTAGAAAACACCACAACCAATACATGATCAAAGCACACCTAATAATTAAAAATCATGTGTTAGAAAAAGGTTTGCATTGATGAATGATTATGAAATAACTGGAATTAATCAATCTAATGATTTATTTATTTATTTTTCTATATTGTCCTATGATTTTTGAAGATACCGTTAAGAAAACAAAATGGTAAAAAGCTAAGATGAAATTGATGTTATTAAAAAAAAAAAATACTTCAGAGTTGATGAAGCTTCCAAAATAATAAAAGATTATTGGTGTAAAATAGATATATAA
>Ga0307511_10006467_pt1 | contig 11804 bp, 7 predicted proteins | sample 13_EM_MG_FD_200266 | JGI IMG/M metagenome (GOLD analysis project Ga0307511, IMG submission 200266) | Populus trichocarpa ectomycorrhiza microbial communities from riparian zone in the Pacific Northwest, United States - 13_EM | ecosystem: Host-associated > Plants > Roots > Unclassified | place...
TTGGAGCGCGTCGAGGTCGAGTGAGATGTCGGCTGATAGTGGTGGCGCGATAGACACAATGACCCGAGCGCTTGTAAATCGGTGTGCCTTCGCACGCAATGCTTGAATGTCGGCGCGACTTGCCGGGACGTGCGCCTCCATATCGTGCGGGGAACGGTCCCGGTCTTTAAACCCCTCCGAAACGCGTTCGAAACGCGTGCTTGGTTCCCTGCACAGAGCGACCGGCTGCGTCCCTACGTCCCACCGTCAAGGAGACACGTGACGACACAATCGAGAAACGTCCTGCTAGGGCTGCTCATGAGTCTCTTGGGATTAGCCTGTAGCGGCGATAAGCCGAGCGCGCCCGCGCCTACAACGAGCGCAGACAAGGCCGCGCCTGCGGCACCTGCTCCGGCGCCGACGGCACCGCCAGCGCCCAAGGTCGCGCCGCTGCGCGTGGCGTACAGCGATTGGCCCGGTTGGACCGCGTTCGAGATCGGCATCCAGAAGGGCTGGTTCAAAGAGGCTGGCGTCGACGTCGAGTTTTCATGGTTCGACTATCTGCCATCGATGGAGGCGTTCAGTGCAGGCAAAGTCGATGCCGTGATGATGACGAATGGCGACGCGCTCGTGACCGGAGCCAATGGTGGCAAGAGCAAGATGATCTTGCTCACCGACTACAGCAATGGCAACGACAAGGTAATCGCCAAGCCAGGCATCAAGAGCTTGCGTGACCTCAAAGGCAAGAAGGTCGGCCTCGAACTGACACTGGTCGAGCATCTGTTGTTGCTGCAGGGCTTGCAGAAATTGGGCATGAAGCAGAACGACGTTCACTTGGTGAACTTCCGCACCAACGAGACGCCGCAGGCGCTGGCTTCCGGCCAAGTGGATGCAGTGGCGGCGTGGTATCCAACCTCGACGCAGGCACTTACCTCTGTCACCGGCGCCAAGGCGATTTGGACGAGTGCCGATGTGCCTGGTCTGATCTACGACGCGGTCGCGGTGAGTCCGCAGAGCTTGGCGCAGCGCAAGGCCGATTGGCTTAAGTTCGTGCGCGTTTGGTACCGCATCGTCGAGTTGGTCAAGAATCCACAGACGCAAGCCGAAGCGGTCGCCATCATGGCCGCCAAGGTGGGCGTCAAGGCCGACGAGTACGCTGCCGCAATGCCCGGCACCTACTTTCTCAGTCTCGACGAGGCGAAAAAGCGCTTCGTGAAAGGGCCAGGGCTCGATTCGCTCTACGGTTCGACCAAGACCGCGGATGACTTCAACGTGGCGAACAAGGTGTATCCGCAGGCCCAGCCGATCGACGAATACATCGACCCTGAGCTGACGTCAGGTCTTTGAGGGGTCGAGCCTGCTCGGCAAAGGAGTCTCGCCATGTCCGAGTCAGCCTGGTTCGCCGTACGCCAACCGCTCTCGTCGCGGCAGAGCAACTTCCTGGTTGTGCTGTCGTTCGCGACGCCGCTGATCCTTTGGGCCGTGATCAGCTATGTGCCTTTTCTTTGGCACCCGTTCGTCAAGATCGATCAGCCCGGCAGTGTCGACTACTTCACGCCGGGTATGCTCATCGAGAAGGAAGCGTTCGCGGCCGAAAATCTGAAAGCGCGCGCGGCCGGTCGCGAGCCGGCCACGGGTTCGCTGCGCAACCCCATCTATTTGCCTGCTCCGCACGAAGTGGCGGCGGCGTTGGTGACTGCATTCCGCACGCCACCGCGCTTGCCGTCCGAGCCTTGGTTGCACCAGAGCCTGTGGCAAAGCATTCAAGTCATCTTCTGGGGCTTTACGCTGTCGTCGCTGCTCGGTGTGCCGCTCGGCATTCTGTGCGGTACGTTCAGCAGCGTCTCGCGCTTGAGCGAACCCTTCATCGAGTTCTTTCGCTACCTGCCTGCTCCGGCCTTTGGTGCACTCGCCGTCGCGATTCTCGGCATCTACGATGCACCCAAGGTCGCCATCATTTTCATCGGCACGTTCTTTCAGCAGGTGCTGGTCGTGGCGAATACGACGCGCAAACTCGATGTATCACTGATCGAGGCCGCACAGACCCTGGGCGCAAAGCGCTGGAACTTGATCACGCGCGTAGTGGTGCCGGGCATCGTGGTCGATCTTTACACCGACATGCGCGTGTTGCTCGGTTGGGCTTGGACGTATTTGATCGTGGCCGAGATGGTCGGGACGACCAGCGGCATTACCTATTTCATCAATCAACAGGCGCGCTACCGCAACTACGAGAATGTGTTCGCTGCCATCGTCATCATCGGCGTAATCGGCCTGGCCAGCGATCTCGCGTTGGCTCGCTTGGGTCGCAGTCTGTTTCCGTGGCGCAGCGAGCGCCGGCGTACTGCGTGGCCGGCTTGGCTGCGCAAGCGTGCCGTGGCGCAACGCCCCGACGCTGCGACATTGGCCGCATGACCCCGTATGTGAGAGCCGCCGCATGCTGAGCGTCGAAACCATGACGAGTCACGATCTACCTGCGCTCGGCGAGCTGCTGCCGGACGTGGCCGCGCGCTTTGCACGCATCTACGCGCGTCCAGTGACACTCGAAGTCAAGGAGTTGGCGCGCCGCTTCGATTCTGAACAGGGCCTGGTGACCGCGCTCGAGGGCGTCTCGTTTCGAGCGCATCGCCGCGAGTTTCTCTGCGTCATCGGTCCTTCGGGTTGCGGCAAGTCGACACTGATCCGGATCTTGGCCGGGCTGGATAACCCGACCTCGGGCGAGATGTTGCTCGATGGCAAGGCGGTGTCGGGGCCCGGGCCGGACCGCGGCATGGTCTTTCAGGGCTACACGTTGTTTCCATGGCGCACCGTGCTGCAAAACGTGATGTTCGGGCCCCAGATGCGCGGCCACAGCCGTGCGGAGGCGGCCGTGCAGGCGCGCGAGTGGATCGAGATCGTGGGCTTGAGCCGCTTCATCCATGCCTATCCACATCAGCTTTCGGGCGGCATGAAGCAGCGCGTCGCGATCGCGCGGGCCTTGGCCAATCGACCGCGCATTTTATTCATGGACGAGCCCTTCGCCGCGCTCGACGCGCAGACCCGCGCGCAGATGCAGGGCTACCTGATTCAGCTCTGGAGGCAGATCGACATCACCATCGTGTTCGTCACGCACGACCTCGACGAAGCGGCGTACTTGGCCGACCGGATCGTCGTGCTCGGCGCACATCCGGGTCACGTGCGCGAGATTCTCGAGGTCCCCGTGCCGCGCCCGCGCACGCGCGAGCAGCTGGCGAGCCCATTGTTCATCGCCACCAAGCGCCACTTGGAAGCGCTGATCCACGCGCCCGCCCACGGCACACCCGACGCGGAAGAGGCCGAGTTGCGGCCGATGATCCGCATGACGCAGGTCGGCGATGACGTCGAATGAAGCCAGGCACGGCTACACGTGCTTAGGGTGGTGGCTATGACTGACTCGAGCTTGGGAGTGTTGTTCGAAGAGACCGTGCCCGGTGCCAGCATGGCGTCGTGGGTGCTGCGTCGCCATCAAACGTTGCGCCTCACCGACCTCGAAGGCGGGGCGAACGTGTCGATGCTGCTCTACAATCGCGAGCTGCCGATCGAGCGCTACAACATGGCCGACACGCTCAAGGCCCAGCACACGGCGTTCTTGACCAAGGGCCACGTGTTGTACTCGGACATGGGTCGCGTGCTGTGCTCGCTCACCGAGGATACTTGCGGCTGGCATGACACAGTCACTGGATTGTCCGATGCAACCAGCGTGCGTGCGCGTTACGGTGAACAACGCTACGCTACGCACCGCAACGCATGGCTGCGCAATGCGCGCGACGAGCTATTGGTCGAGCTCGGCAAATGGGGCCTCGGGGCGCGAGACGTGGTGCCCAATCTGAACCTGTTCAGCAAGGTCGCGCCCGACGCCGAGGGCACGCTCGGTTTCGTGACGGGACATTCCAAGCCTGGTTGTTTCGTGGAACTGCGCGCAGAGATGAACGTGTTGGTGGTGGTCAGCACTTGCCCGCACGTGCTCGATCCAGCCCCCAGCTGGGCACCGAAGCCGGTCGCGATTCAGGTGCGCCGCACAGCTCCGCCCGGGCCCGACGATCTGTGCCGCCGTGCACGGCCCGAGAACGAACGCGGCTTCGCAAATACCGAACGCCTGTTCTTGGGGAGCGACTGACGCCATGTCCAGCACCAAACCAACCTTGCAAGAGAGCCGTCTCGATCCCCAGCGCGCCGTGCAGGATCACGTCGTGGGCGCGGGCGAAGCCTTCGTCGGACGCGTCATGCGTGGTCAGACCCTGCGCATCGTCGATCTCGAAGGCAATCAGGCGGTCGATACGCTGTTCTACAGCGCCGCGGATCTGAGCGATCGTTACAGCGCTGCGGACACGATCCGTCATCAAGGCAACCTGTATCTGACGACGGGCTCCGTCCTGCGTTCCACCTCGGGCACGGCCATGTTGCGCATCGTTGCAGACACCTGCGGCCGGCACGACACGCTCGGCGGCGCCTGCGCGGCCGAGAGCAACACGGTGCGTTACGGCGAACACACGAAGTTCATGCATTCGTGCCGCGACAGCTTCTTGCTCGCAATCGCCCATTCGGGGCTACCGCTCGAGAAGCGCGACCTGACTTGCAACATCAACTTCTTCATGAACGTACCCGTCACTCCAACAGGGAGGTTGAGTTTCGAAGACGGCATTTCGGCCGGTGGCAAGTACGTCGAGCTGCGCGCCGAAATGGACGTGATCTGTCTGATCTCCAATTGTCCACAACTCAACAACCCTTGCAACGCGTACAACCCCACGCCGATTCGCCTGCTGGTGTGGGACGCCTGATATGCCTGATATCGCCGCTTCGGAGCTTGCCTTATGTTTGACAAGGTTCTAGTCGCCAATCGCGGTGAAATAGCTTGCCGCGTGATGCGGACGCTGCGGCGTATGCGGATCCGTTCGGTCGCCGTCTACTCGGAGGCCGACGCGCACGCGCAGCACGTGCAGGAAGCCGACGAGGCCGTGTGCGTGGGGCCATCGCAAGTGGCCGCGAGCTACCTAAACGCGGAGCGTATCCTGGCTGTGGTGCAAGAGACCGGTGCACAGGCGGTGCATCCCGGTTACGGCTTTCTCAGCGAGAGCGCCCACTTCGCGAATGTCTGCAGCGTGGCCGGCGTGCGTTTCATCGGGCCTACGCCGGAACAGATTCGCCGCTTCGGTTTGAAGCACGAGGCGCGCGCGCTCGCGAAACAGGTGGGCGTGCCGCTGCTAGCGGGCAGCGATTTAGTCGAAAATTTCGACGATGCCAAAGCCGCGGCCGCACAGCTCGGCTATCCAGTCATGCTCAAGAGCACGGCTGGTGGTGGCGGGATCGGTTTGCGCGTATGCCGCGATCAGCATGGGCTCGAAGAGGGTTTCGAGGCGGTGCGGCGTCTGACCAAAAGCCATTTCGAAAGCAGTGGCGTGTTTCTCGAGAAGTACCTCGAGGCCGCGCGCCACATCGAGGTGCAGATTTTCGGTGACGGGTGCGGACGCGTGTTGACATTGGGCGAGCGCGACTGCTCGACCCAGCGTCGCAATCAGAAAGTGATCGAGGAGACCCCCGCGCCACGGCTCGCCGCAGCCACGCGCAGTGCGCTGTGCGATGCGGCGCAGCGGCTCGGCAGCAGCGTGAAGTACGCGTCGGCGGGCACCGTGGAGTTCGTGGTCGATGCGCCGACGGAACAGTTCTATTTTCTCGAGGTCAACACCCGCCTGCAGGTCGAGCACGGTGTCACCGAGGAGGTGACGGGCATCGACCTGGTGGAGTGGATGGTTCGGCTGGCCGCGGACGAGTTCGAGCTACCTGCGGTCGCCCCGGAACCGCAGGGCTCGGCTATCGAGGTGCGGATTTACGCCGAGGATCCCGGCAAAAACTTCCAACCCAGCACTGGCCTGCTCAGCCGCGTGGTGCTCCCCGAGCAAGCGCGTTGCGAAGCGTGGGTCGCGACGGGTACGGAGATCACACCGTACTACGATCCCCTGCTAGCGAAGATCATCGTCCACGGCGCTAGTCGCAAGCTCGCACTCGCGGGCTTGCAGCGCGCGCTGGCGGAAACACGTTTCGATGGCATCGAGACGAATCTCGCCTACCTGCAAGTCGTACTTGCCGACAAAGCCTTTCAAGCCGGCACGGTCACCACGCGCCACCTGCAAGCGCTGCGCTATGCGCCACGCACGTTCGATGTTCTCGACGGCGGAACACAAACCACGGTTCAGGCCTACCCCGGTCGTATTGGCCATTGGGCCGTCGGCGTGCCGCCGTCTGGTCCGATGGACGACTACGCTTTTCGCTGCGCCAATCGTCTGGTCGGCAACGCCGAAGGTGTCGCCGCATTGGAGCTAACGCTGAGTGGCCCCAAGCTGATCTGTCAGTGTGACGCGTTCATCGCCGTCACGGGCGCGAACATGAACCCGCTGCTCGATGGACAACCGGTGCCGCTGTGGCAGGCCGTGCCCGTCGCGACAGGAGCGACGCTCGAGTTTGGCGCGGTTGCGGGGCGCGGCATGCGCACCTACTTGGCGGTGCAAGGCGGTTTCGATGTGCCGGAGTATCTGGGCAGTTCGGCAACGTTCATGCTCGGCCGCTTCGGTGGGCACGCCGGGCGCGCGCTGCGCACCGGTGACGTGTTGCGTGTTTCGCCGCCGACAGCGGCAACGCTGCCGCCGCCATTGTCTATCGCGCCCGTCGCGTACCCGGAGGTCTGGGAAATTGGCGTGCTCTACGGGCCACATGGTGCTCCGGACTTTTTCACGCCGGACGACATGTCCACTTTCTTCTCGACGAGCTGGGAGGTGCACTACAACTCCGATCGCACCGGTATTCGGCTGATCGGCCCCAAGCCAGGCTGGGCACGCAGTGATGGCGGCGAAGCGGGGCTGCATCCGAGCAACATCCATGACAACGCGTACGCGATCGGTACTGTCGACTATACCGGCGACATGCCGGTGATTCTCGGGCCCGATGGCCCCAGCCTCGGTGGCTTCGTATGCCCTGCGACGATCGTGCAAGCCGAGCGCTGGAAGATGGGTCAACTCAAGGCGGGCGACAAACTGCGTTTCGTGCGTTGGGATGAGCCGCGCGCCGAGGCTGCACGCACATGGCGCCGTGAGCAACCGTTGACATTGCCGCCGTTGGCGGCGGCGTCGAGTAGCCCCAACGCACTGCTGGCCGTGCTCGGAGGCTCTGATGCGACGCCCCTGCGGCCGGAAGTGCGCTACCGCCGTGCGGGCGACGACTATTTGCTGGTCGAGTATGGGCCCAATCTGCTCGACTTGGCTTTGCGCTTTCGCGTGCATATGCTGTTGAACGCGCTCACGCTGCGCGCCTTGCCCGGCATGCTCGACATGACGCCGGGCATCCGTTCGTTGCAGTTGCACTATGCGCCCGATCTGCTGCACACCGACCGCCTGCTCGGGCTGCTCGAACGGATCGAAGGCGAGCTGCCTGCGGTGGACGAGATCGAAGTGCCCACGCGCATCGTACACCTGCCGCTGTCGTGGCAGGACCCGGCCACGCTGCTGGCCATCGAGAAGTACACGCGCTCGGTTCGCAAGGACGCGCCGTGGTGTCCCAGCAACATCGAGTTCATTCGCCGTATCAATGGGCTGGATAGCGTCGAGGAAGTGCGACGCATCGTGTTCGAGGCCAACTATCTCGTGCTCGGGTTGGGCGACGTGTACCTGGGCGCCCCAGTAGCGACACCACTCGACCCGCGCCAGCGTCTGGTCACGACCAAGTACAACCCAGCCCGCACCTGGACCCCAGAAAATGCAGTAGGCATCGGCGGCGCTTATCTGTGTGTCTATGGTATGGAGGGGCCGGGCGGCTATCAGTTCGTCGGGCGTACCATCCAGATGTGGAACACGCATCGTAGTACGCGCGAGTTTCCCAAGGGGCAGCCTTGGTTGCTGCGCTGCTTCGATCAATTGCGCTTTTATCCGGTCGAAGCCGAGCAACTGTTGCAGATTCGCGCCAGCTTCCCGGCCGGAAAATATCCGCTGCGCATCGAAGAAGAAACGTTCAGCCTGCGCCGCTATCGCGAATTTCTCGCCGAAAAGGCCGCGAGTATCGAGGTGTTTCAGCGCTTGCAGCAGGCTGCTTTCGTCGCAGAGCGCGAGCGTTGGTCTGCGACCGGTCAAGATGTCGTGACGCCATTGGCTGCGGACGTCGATGGCGGCGCGTTGGCGTTCGACAAGCTGCCGGCAGGCGCAACGGGCGTGTCGAGCCCGGTCGCGGGCAGCCTATGGAAGCTGCTGGTCGAGGTTGGCCAGCGTGTCGAGGCGAACACTCCGCTGCTGATCGTGGAGGCTATGAAGACCGAAATCGCAGTGCGCGCGCAGGTCAGCGGCCGCGTTCATGAGTTGCGCGTAGCGCCGGGCGCGGCGGTCTCGCCGGGGCAGACATTGGTTGTTTTGACCTGAGCTCGGCAGTTGCAGGCTGAACGCAGCCGCTCAAAACATCACACCTTCGGCAACGTATATGCCCAGCGGAAAGCCGCGGTTGGCCGTGGCATCCGGTGAGTAGGCGGCCTCTGCGCGAAACACGGCCGCCTGTCCCCACTGCAAGTACAGCCCACCGCCTGCACCCCACTTCAACCCGAGCCCGGTGTCGTCTGCATTGTGGCCAAAGTGATAGTCGCGAAACGCGCGACCGCAGTCTGCGAACACATCACCGCCGAGATGAAACTCCGCGCCCAGCAAGTGAAACCGATACAGCAGTGCGCGCAGCTCGACGTTGCTGACCAGCTTGAGCGGCCCACGATAGCGCCCGACTGGGACGCCCCGCACGCCGGTCGGGCCGCCCGGAAGTTCGTCGACCTGGAAGATGCCGCCCAGCGCCAAATCGTAGAACGGCACGTTGCCGAGTTGCGCGTCGACGAGACCGCGTGCTGCCAGCACGAACGGCCCGCCAATCGGCAGATAGCCGGCGAGCACGGCGCCCACGGAAAGATATCGGACGTCAGCGGACGCCGGCAAGCTGTAGGTCGCTTTCACGCCGACCCGATGAACCGCGCCGCGTCGCGGGAAGAACTCGTTGTCGCGCGTGTCGTAGCCGAGTCCGACGGCGAGCGACGTGTGGCCGAGGGCTCGCAGCCCGCGAATCGACCCGGCGGCAGCATCCTCACTGAGGCGACTGTCCGCGTAGGCAACGGCGTCGACGTAGCGCAAGTTCGCAGCCACGAGCAGCATGTAAGGTCCGTACAACGTCACGCGCGTGAGGCTGCGCAACAGCGCTTCGCGCAGATCGAACTGAAAGTAACGCCCGTTCGCGCTGGAGGCAGCGGCGCTCGAGCTGGCGTTGCTGGTACCGAAATAGCCGTAGTCGATGGTGCGCTGATACGAGCTGGTGATCGTGAAGCGCACGCGCTTGGGAACCAGGTCCGGCACGTCGAGTTGCCAGAGATAGTTTTGCTGGGCGATCTCGGCGCCGCCGGGCCCGCCCTTGAGGCTCGCGGCTAGCACCACGTCGCTGTTCCAGCGGTAAGGCACGACGCCATCCGCGAAGCGCGTGACCGTGGCGACTGCACCGAACTCGAAGCCGATATCGCTGTTGCCGCCGATCAGAGGTGCGCCTGCCACTTCTAGGCGCGGGGTCGTGTAGTCGATCGCCTCGCTGCTCGGAGCGGCGGAGGTCGATGGCTGCATATCTCGGGGAGCGCGCAGCGGCATGTCGCTGACGTGTGTTTCGATCGCGGGCGCAGTTGCGGTTGCCGCAGCGGGGGCCGGCGTGCTTGTGGGGGCATCGGCGAACACGACCTGCGGCGTGGCGAGTAACACGCACGCGAGCGCGAGGTCGGGTCGTGGACATGGCCAAGGACCGCGAGAACGAAACGTCGTTACGCGTTGCGACAAGGCGGGCGATTCTTGGGCAGGGAGCCCGCGATTGTCGAGCCGATAGAGACTATTTCATCAGCTAGTCGAGTGCGGCGCGGCGCTTCGTCACGCGAATGATACGCATCCATTCGGAGTTCGTGGGGCCGCGTGCGCGGCTGCTGGCTCGGAAGCATCGACCGGCGGCGAACGGGTTGCCGACCTTAGAGATCATGTCGGCCGGGCGGTAGCGATCCAGCGTCCCAAATGCTCGCGGCCAGACTGAGCTGAACCAGAAATCCATTCGATCGACGGATTGTGGCGCAAGCTTCGGCGCAGGTTGTTGGATTGATCACAGCTGACGCGGTGATCCGCAAGTATTGCGCCGCGACGATTGGGGTCGCGGCAAGCGTTAGCTTGAGTGCTGTTCGACCCCCACACCAACCTCCCGAAAACCTGGACGAGTGAAGCAACTGCGGCTTGCCTCGTCCGAAGACTTGGCATACGAAACGGCGCAGGGGGTGACGCTCGTCACCGATTCTGTGCGAGGTGACCATGCAATTCAGGGTGCGATTATTGGGTCGACGCGTCGTAGATCTGGGCGTTGTCGGCGCCATGGCCGTGTTTGCGGCCGCTTGCGACGACTCATGCCCCCCAGGTACCACGTTAGAGGGGAAATATTGCAAAACGATGAGTGCCGGTGCCTCAAGCAATGCCGGATCGTCGTCCAGCGGCAGCCAGATTGGAGCCGCGATGGGCCCATCTGCAGCCGGTACCATTGGGGTGCTAGCTGGAGGTGGTTCGGCTGGCCCAGCTGCTGGCATGTCAGCCGTGACGGCGGGCACGGCATCGATCACCACTGCCGCGGTCGCGGGCCAGGGTGCGCCCATGATGTCAACGACCGCCGGTGCGGGCGCGGCGATGTCGACCATCGGGGGCACGGGTGGCGGAACCGGAGTCAGCCTGCCTGTACCAGCCAACTGTTCCCCAGCGAGCGAGCAGTGCGACAACCGCGACAACGACTGCGATGGGAAGGTCGACGAAGCGGTGACGCGGTCATGCGGTCCAGCCTCGGTAGGCGTGTGCAAAGCAGGCACGGAGCAGTGCGTTGCCGGTAACTGGAGCGGCGTTTGCGCGGGGGCAGTCGGTCCGAGCGTGGAGGTTTGCGACGCGTCTCAGCTCGACGAGAATTGCGATGGCGTCCAGAACGAGCGCTGCAGTTGCAGCGTCGGCGCGACTCGAATGTGCGGCCGGTCCCAGGGGATCTGCAAGCCGGGTATGCAGAGTTGCATCAGTGGACAATGGGACGATGTCTGCGCGGAGAAGACGGACCCGACAGGCCCTGAGATTTGTGACGGCGCACTCGATGAAGACTGCGACGGCATAGTCGATAACGGTTGCGTCTGCAGGAACGGTCAGACGGAGAACTGTGATGCTGGGCAGGGTGTGTGCAGCGCCGGCACCAAGACTTGCTCTGCCGGCCAATGGGGCGCTTGCGTGAGCAATATTGGCAAGACAGCTGAGACCTGCGACGGGCTCGACAACGACTGCGACGGCGTGCCGGACAACAACGCCTGCTCAGGTGGGCTAACATGCATCAACAAGAAGTGCGTTGAATGTCTTGATTCGAGTGATTGTCACTCAGGTAACCCTTGCAGAACGGACACATGCGAGAACGGTGCGTGCGCGCTCGGCACGCCAGTGGCGGCACATGCGAGTTGCAATACATTGTTCGGTGCGGGGGTGTGTGATGGCGATGGTCGGTGCTCGCCCTGCGTTGACAATTCCGACTGCAAGTCCTACCAGGCCTGCAATCCTGTGTCCGGGTGCTCGGCACGCCCGGCTCTCCAGGTGACTAGTTTTGAACTTGGTCGATTCACCATTGCGCTTGCACAGGGATACAAGCTTTCGGTCTTGGCCAGGTACGACCCGAACAATCGCTACGGACTTGATGCCAAGGTGACCGTGGATGGCATTGAAAAGTGTGCGGTGAACAAGTCTGCTAGCACCTGCTCGATCCCCTCG
>Ga0307511_10006468_pt1 | contig 11803 bp, 4 predicted proteins | sample 13_EM_MG_FD_200266 | JGI IMG/M metagenome (GOLD analysis project Ga0307511, IMG submission 200266) | Populus trichocarpa ectomycorrhiza microbial communities from riparian zone in the Pacific Northwest, United States - 13_EM | ecosystem: Host-associated > Plants > Roots > Unclassified | place...
ACAGTTCTGACATGGTGTAAGTGCTCCTTGTTTGTCTTGCTAAAAATGAATATGTCATCAATGTAAATATATACACTGATTCCCAACTCGTGTTTGAACAGGTTATTCATGATGTTCTGGAAGGTGGCAGGAGCATTGCAGTCACCTTCCTGCATGACTCTAGTCCTGTAAGTGCCATATGGGGTAGAAAATGCAATATACTTCCCATAGGGGGGGTGAACCCTGATGGTGTGGTAGCCATCACTGATGTCTATTTTAGACCTGAAGGGGTGTGTAGCAACTGCGTTTCTGATGAGGGATTGACTAGGGATGAGTGCAGGTTGCAACACTGTTTTCTCATTTCTTTTGACAAGGTCATGGATGTACCTTGGCTTGGATGAATCATCTATTTTGGGAATAACAAACATGGCACAACAGGATGTGTCTTCTGATCTGTACACAAGGCCGGATTTTTCTTCTGCTTTTAGCTTTTCCAACATATCAGCCAGGAATTTTCCTTTAGGCTTAATATTCCTAGCCTTCCATCCTAACTTATTTTGGGGTTTTTGGTGTGAATGGTGGAGGGGCTGCTTCTGGGGGCGGCGGAGGTTGCTGTGGAGGTTGCTGGGATGGAGGTACCCATGCAGTGTCTGGTGGAGAAGGGGGTCTAGGGGCTGGTCTTGGATCTTCCCAGTGAAATGCAGGTCTATTGAGGGGCTTAGCCTGGCTTAGAGGGACTGAGGTGGGTCTTTGGTGGGGAACTCTCTGTTGTGGTGGCAGCTGCAAGCATGATGAGGGTTGTTTAGATGGTCCAGGATTGTTGCTAAACATGGTTGGTAAAAAGGTGTCTTTTACTCCTTGGCCCAATTTTGTTAACATGCTGGAATCCTCCCTAGCTTTTTGAGGGGCTGAAGGAGGGATCACTGGAGTTGGTACCCGCTATGTAGGCTTCTGAGGAGTGACAGGAAATTGTCCTGGAATAGGCTTCTTAGGTAGTTCTTGTGCTAGCTTGGTAATTTCCTTGGCTAGTGCTGAAAGGCCTTGGGGAGTTGGTTTAAACCTAGGTCCATTTGGTTTATGGAAGTAATAGATGCTAAACATACTGTCAATGAGGGCGTGTGCTTCTCGCTCTTCTCTGTCTTCTCTGACTTCTCTTGTTTCTGGGAGAACAATTGGTTTCATGGGAGTAGGGTGCTGGATTACCACTTCTGGTTTTTTTCCTTTTGGGTCTTGAGTAGGAGTGGCTTCTGTATCTGCAGGGTCTGGCTCATCCTCTGCTTCTGAGAGAGGATCCTGCTCACGTTCAGAGAGCTTTTCTCTATCTGGTTCTTCTGTATCTGTTCTCATAGATTGTCTGGAGGCAGATATGGAGGGGTACATGGGTGGGTTTACTCTCAAAGGTTCAAATTCTGGATTTTGGCCTGAGCGTCTGCTAGAGGTTCTAGAGTGGGACGGTTCTAGTGCTGACATAGTGGCTTGCTAATTTTGTTTGCAAGGCTGTTGACTGTGTTGGTGCTGAATGGGGACTAGTGCTGACTTATTAGTGCTAAGATGAGATTTTTTTGAGATTTGTGACAATGGCGGTACAGGGACTGCTGTTCTACTAGCCTTGGGGAGCTCGGGTCTGGAGTGCTGGATAAGGTACTAGATTTGTTTAAACAGGGTTTAAGAGGGTCTAGGTTTGATCAGGCCCTGGGAGGTGTATGGGATATTTTTAAAGCTTAAATTGCAGGTAAAAAAAATGTAAGGGCGGGCCAAGTTAGTAGAGGAGTTCTGTAAGGAACTTGGCTCTACCAATGTAGTTATGGGCCTTAAGCACGCCCACTAAGTCCTATGCAGGATTATAGTAGGTGGCTAAGGGGTTGTTGAGTGTAGGGTTGGTTGGGGGATCAAGAGGTACAAGTGGACAAGAATATTACCAGTGTAGCTTATGTATTTCTGAAGTAGCTAGACCAGACTGTGTTGAACGAGAACTGTCCTATCTAAGGCTGTGGAATTCAGATCTTTAATAGATACTGAGTTCCTAGGGCAATGAGTCCATTTGGACTCATACTAGGCAACAGTAAAGACTCATTATGATACCAGATCATAGTGAATACAATATGGCTTATTATAGACACGTCCAGTATCATGATGATGCCTAACAAGGTAATGACAACAAGGCTGCCAATGAGATAAACAACCGACAAGTAAACAGAATAAGCTACTGCCCAACTAGGCAGGCATAACAGGAGATAGTGGTCAGCAAGCTGACATACATGAAACTAACTCAGACTGATACAGAAATATGACAGGTAATAACAATGAACTATGACGAGAAAACTACAAGGTAAAAATAACAAGACTAATCCCCATATGATCCTTCCTAATCCAAACATGTCCTAAACAGGTAGCTGCCAAAATGGGCCAAAAATGTGCCTTAATATAACCCAATAAAATCCACCAAAACTGCCAGACATAGAACACGTGTAGAGAAAACATATACCACATCAGGAACGAATTTTGAGAGCCCCAACGCCAGCACCAAGCGTCCGGACGCCAGCGATTCCTCTAGGACGCCGGGTGCGCCCAGGACGCCGGGTGCGCCCAGGATGCCGCCAGCGTTCGGGCGCCATTCCGCCAGCGTCCGGCCGCGCGCCGGAGGCGTCCCAGGGCGCCGGGCGACGTCCGGACGCCGCCGCTCCAGGGCGCGCGTCCATAACTGTCAGTTTGCCTTTGCTGGCGTTCCTGGCGTCCGACGCCCCAAAGGTAAACTAACATGGTTCCTGATTGGCAGAAAATCAGTTCCTTACACATTGAGACTTACAGGCTTGGAATGGTGCATCGTGTATTGCACCCTCGATAGGAACTTGGAGCATCTATCGGGCAAGAGGAGGAGGATATTCACTAGAACTCATAGTTCGAAGACCGGGAATACCCATATTAGGTGAGGTTATAAAATCCTGGCAGCGCGTTTTCCACAACCCCTTCCATCCTGATAACACAGCAGCTGTCCTCTGGAAGTCCCCAAACTGGTATTTTGAGGACAAAGTGTTGCTATCAGAGACTTCCATTGTTAAGTTCTAACTAGAAAAGTTCCGGATATCCATAGCAGAGGTAGAGCATAGAGGGAGTGGGAACAGAACCCACGTAGCAGAGGCACCAAGTCCTTGCCGCGTGCGGGCCTGGAACATAAATAATGAGGCACAAACCGATAGTGTCCCTCTCATAATATAGTCAATCTAAATATATAACAAGTTGGTCAGTGCATGCACAAAAAATTGTAAAAACATCGCTCTTACATTGGTCACTGACACAATGGTACATAAACCCCCCCACAGAGTGAGACTTACTCTGGAGAAGTGTCCCACTACCGAATAAACCATTTTTTCAACCAGGAAACCAAACGAAAGCTAGGAGCGGTGGATAAATCATAAGAGGAATACCAAGGCATTAAAAGCTCGTTTCTCCAATTGGACCAAGTTGTTGACCATTGAGAAATGCCAGAGGCAGACACAGATAAATCCGCTACAAAGGCAATTTCCGGCAATGATGTAAAATAGTAGAACTTCAGAGCGCAGAGTTGAGATTGGTCTGTACGATGACTCGTTGAGCTTGGAATCCGAAGGTGTTTCGGCATTGAGCTTCTCGCGAATTGCCCCGGTTATGTCGCTAAACCCAGGGCCCCCTTCGGGAGTTTACGGAGTATTACCCTTCGCCGCTTGCGTGACCCGCGTATACCTAGAATTTGTGGGCAAATCCATGGTGCCCAAGATTTCAATATTCCTTGAGTTCAGGTTATAACGAGAGGCAGAACTACCAACATTTATATTCCTAAACGGCTTGTATTGTCTGTATACATGGAGCTCCCCCGCATCAAAATGCCTGAATCTCCACTCCACATAGCTGATACGTCTGCAATGGTCTGTCTAAGATATTAATGGTGCAGTTAGCCCGCACTAGAGCGAAGACTGTTTGTTGTACATGCAGCTTGCGAATTGTCAACTGTACGTTTCAGAAGCTGGCTGCGCACTTCGGTGACTTAGAAGGACGAGATTGATTCGATTGAGAGGATTACCAGCCTTGTCCCAGTCCTCATCAAAATGATACTTGTGCATGTTTTACTTTGCTTTTTGGGAGGCTGTATCTTGAACCTGCGTAGGCACCTCAAGTTGTATGCAGTAAGCAGGTTACAGAGTGGGTGTAATAGCGTGTGGGGACGCAAGGTTCTGAGGTTACATCGCGCAGACCTTACTCCTCTCCCGCCTATGAGCAGAACTTGGCTACTCCGCAGAGAGTTATTCGCAATTAGATGAGTACAGGGTTGCATACTAATGTAGGTTCCATCAGCATGAGCGTAAATACCGTAGTCTAGCAAGGAAGCCTGAAGCTGATGAAAAGGCCGGCTCACTATCTAAATACATTCCCTCTCTTAACATAGGGTTTAGTACCCTGGTTACCCTCAACTGTTAATAAATACACATGCTATAAAGTCGACATGCACTATACCGCATGGTATTTCTTACTAATTCTACCATATATATATTTTACTACACCTCTACCTATACTTGGCCGTTGCTCCTAGGTCCTTGTGCAAGCATATGTACCCGTGCCCGTATGAAATTAAGCAAATACAAATGACGCTCGATACAAGCATTCCAGATGTAAGAATATATTGGTTACAAGCATACTTTAACCAGTCCCACATAGCAGATTTTAGATACTAGAATGTTCGTATTTTTTCCCGCTTAGGCACCATATACAGTGCCTAGGGGAAAGTTTCACCGCACTCCTTTTTATGCAGCGATCGGCACCCAGTGAAACATGAATGACATGTATGTATTACAATGAGTTGACCGCTAACTAGATTGAGCACAACAATAGAGATATTTACCTAGTCTCGTACCTATTTACACATTACCAGAGTATATCTATGTAGATAGAAAGCTCATTAATATTTTGTAGCCTAGTTGAATTATTTAGTATACCGTCCCTCAGCTATACTAAGTACAGCTACCCATCAAGGCATAGATCTGGTAAGAGAGCCTAGTAGGAATCTCTTTCCATGTTTCTTGCAACCACTCTGCTATTCTCTTCTTAACAGTACCCAGAAAGGAAAAACTTTTGATGCAAAATCTTAGTAAGCTTGAGGTAGCGCCCAAGATCCAGATATCTCCCAAATTAGAGTACGATAAGAATTTGTGTCTAGAAGAGTTACCTTTTATGAAGACAGGATTGGTATATACAATAACACACCAAATATGATGGGCTTTCTATCTTGTACATAGATATAGTCTGGCGATGTATGTACCTGATTTTGTAAATATCTCTATTGTTGTGCTCAATCTAGTTAGCAGTCAACTTGTGATACATACATGTCATTTATGTTTCACTGGGTGCCGATTACTGCCTAAAAAGGAGTGCGCGGAAATTTTCCCCCAGGCACTGTATATCCTTGTAAGTAGCGAAGAACTAAACCACTATCGATAAGAAATAACCCCGCTACTACTAGTCTGGTTCGCTACTACAATCGCGGAACTAAACGTTACCACCGCCAACAGCGCTTAAATGATGGTATCCTCTGCAGATACTTCTCTTGTGAAGCAGCGGCAGGCATGGTCGGAGCTTGAATGTCAAGCTATCAGGACATATGTGGAACAAAATCCTAAGTCGAATTGGCGGGAGATCAAATGTTGGTTTGAATCGAAGAACCCGATTGAGACGCTGGAAATTCAACGCAGGCGCCAGCATATCCAGCGTTCTGGTCCCCGCATGTACTCCCATTTGCCTATTTATTGCTTATATACTCCCATTGTATTTATCCTCTGATTCTGCAAATTTTACTTCCGTTAGCTAGCTTCATTCCATACTTACCTGATCTAAGAATATATTGGTTACAAGCATATCCCCACTCGTCCGGATAACATGCTTGTATCCAGGATCATCTATACACATATACACATAGGCCACGTCATGTGCCTCGAGTCGGGTATAAGATTCTCAATATCACTTGTAGACAACTTCTCAGCTGCTTAAGTGTTCTGGGCATTCATATGGGGCTGTTGGTATTGCAGGCCGTTGGTATTGGGGGGCTGGTTGTCGTTTTGCGGCTGATAGTACAGGTTTACTAGTGTTGGGTGTGATTGGTCAGCCAAAACGTAAAACAACAAAGTTAGTCCTGGTTTTTGGTGCCCAGGCTGATTGGCAAGAATCTTAGTTCATGCAGCCGCAAATCGCTGTAAAACACTTGCATACCGAACTGCACTAAGGCTCCTTGTCCTATTCAAGCTAGCATCAAGCATGCCAAAAATACGCTAACTAAGAAGGCCATAGGCTTATGCCAAGAGGCACCCTTTCCAACCCCACCAACTGCTTACTGTATGCAACCCTAGTGTCGCAGTTCATACACTCAGAAGAATGAACAACCTCACACATCACAAGGCTTATGCGATAAAACCGACACTTCAATTTCCCATTATTATTCTTGCCAGTGCTCTGCAACTGACATAGCACTTGTGAGAACTGTGATGGTCAGAGTGTGTGAGAGTTATGATGTTGCAATGCGGGCAATAATTGTGAAAATTCTTAATTCCATAGCAGCCTGGTCCGTTGCGCAGCCAGTCCATTCCAGTATGCCCTGGGTTCCGCAACAGACCAAAATATATCCACCGGGATGCCCCCATACAGGAAGGTGCCCGTTCGGTTTTTGTTTACCCACCAATAATATGGTTATATTACGAATGTGCACTACTTGGCAGGGATAGGAAATATGTGGGGAAGGCCCACCAAAGTTAATGGTACCTATGTAAGACTTTGACGCATCTTTGTTATTAATTTTGATGGCCCCAACCTATATTTATTCCAGTGAGGTATGTGACATTTTTTCCCCGCGCACCACTAATATCTAATAGCTATAGAATATGTCTATGTCTGAAGATTCATTGAGAGGGACACTGCGTTAGGCATTGATCCTCCCTGCATCCGAGCCACCTCCCGCACTACTTCTTCCTCATTAAGCCGCTGTTTATGTTCTTAGAACACCCCTTCTACATGCCTTCCAGTATGGCAAGCTAGATGAAACAAATATTGAAGGTGGAAGACGTCAAATTGGGGGATATATACATCACGAAAAGACTAAGCAAACCCACCGGAGAATAACAGAATTCTTACACCAACTTTAATACATATGTCTTGTCTCGTTTCTCCGTTTATTCATTTGAAACTTCTTAGTATGTATTAGCATACATAGGTAGGTAATCGTTGTGCGCTTAACACCTCCGGGTATGCTTGTGAGGGGGGTTTACTGTACATATTTTGCGAGCCCCCCAAACCCCAACCATCAGGCTAAGATCATCACCAACAATTTCCAAATCTTTTCCAAAAGCAACTCAACCCCTTTATTCCACCAATATGGAAATACCCTCACCCAATGCCCTTTATCTACCCCTCTCCACGATCCTAACTAGAACACTAACTACTCCCATAGTCTCTCCTAATCACCATCATTATCTCAAGAGAGCGCAACCAGCTCTATTGGCAGTATTCCAACCGACATTAAGACTTTATATTCCCTTAGTGCCCACCACCTGACTCTATATCACCGACATCAACTTCCAGGACGAAATTCTCTGAACAAACTTCGCAACCAGAGGACACCCGACGTCGGCTTTTGCTTTATTTGATAGAGCGCGAGCTCAATAGCACTTCTATCTACTTTTTATCCTTTATTGATCGAAACTACAAAATTCCCCCAAGGGTAAAGTTTTTTGAACTTTCGACCCAAAATCCGGGCGATTTTGCTCTGAGTGCCTACGTGGCAACAGCCCCAATTTACATTGGCCAGCTCCACCCACACCAATTCTCGGAGATTCTATGAGTTTCCACTGCGGCTGAACGCTTGTTACAACAACAGTTGCCTAGCAACCGTTGCCAAAACAACCCGATCCCTGCAAACAACAAACAAACAAAACCAACGCGGATATCAACTCTCACTCATTTATAATTTAATTTATAAACTCGAGTCTCATTGATATCAGCCATGGTTAGACCTCCGAAAGGAGTAATTTTCGGTCCCCTCACCAACTGGGGAGCTGGAGGAAGTAAGGCCCTATTCGAATATGATGGCGAAGGAGGAGTCAAGAAGGTCAAGTAGTTCGTGCTTGAGGACATCTCTAAATGGAATGTAATCCCGAGGTTCACGGATTTAAAAGGCCCCGAGAGATTAACTGCCGCAGCTCAAAGGACCATCACCAGGTACGAAGAAGCGACAGAGGAGGATGGCAGTTGGGACGAAAAAATCATGAGCATGGAGAGACTAGGGAGGGCAGAGTAGGAAGTCATCCGTGTCACTAACGAAACGACTGCGGAGAGAGTAATCGAAATCTTGGAAAGAAGTTATCTAATCCAAGATGCCACTCTTCACGAGGACTTCGACGAGGAGTCTTGCCAATACGAGCAACAAGACTCGGCAGATAATGTTTTGGAACGGATAGTGGTCGGAGGAAAGACCGCGATTCTCAACACACCAAAACACCACGCAATGATTACTCCGGCAGTCCCCATGTCTTCAGCTGAAATCATGCAAAAGATTGACGTAATCCCGGAGGACTCAGAGGATGAAGTCTCGGACAACGAAGCGATTCGGAGGAAGACGAGGAGCAACGAGAAGAAACCAGCACCGGCTGGCACCTCGTTGGAGACCTTGAACCGGAAGTACAACATGGATCTATATGAACCTGCGGTACCAAGGGCAACGACAGAGATTGTGAACAATCTCTATGCGACAGTCCCCCCACACTGGCTGCTGGACGGACCGGAGGAATGGGAGAGGAAAAACGTCAAGGGAACAATCGAGCACGAGAACTTGACGATTCCTGACTCTCAGGAGCTGGAATCAGATTTCTCAGATATGTCGGATGACGAGGACACCCTACCACTGTCACGAAATCCAGGACCCCTCACAGTCAAGTGGACACCCACCCTGAACTCAACTTGTGAGGTAGTCCCTGATAACTATTTCATCCCCACAGGGCTGAAATATGAGGACGCGGAGGATATCACCATGTCGGCCCCACATGGGACACAGGACACCCCGAAGACAGGCACAGGCTTGAACACCAGCAAGCACGCCATTCCCAAGGCGGATAAAGCATTTGTGGAACAAGCGGTGAAGGAAGCTATCCAAGAGGCAGAGAAGATTTTCAACGAGAAGATGAAGAAACATCTACCAGCCGAGGACGCTGAGATGACGGAGGAAAAAAAGAAGGTCAACAAGGTAACCTGGAAGGAGGTTAATGACACAAGGACAAGTTACCAGCTAGCAATAGCTATCTTGGCCGTACAAGACGGCATCGACTCTATTAATAGCGTTGAGAAGGCAGACCTATGGTGGAGATCCAAGGCGGAAAAGTCAACAGCCAAACTCACGATACGAGCTATGGGTGACTCGATCAAGTACGGCATGACTAAGGACGGAGACAAGAGGACGGCGAATGGCTGGACCTCTCTAAAAAAGGAAGCAGAGGCAACCGGCACAGTAACCCAAAAGCTGGACATCGCCAGACCAGAGCTAGCTTGGACGCAAGCAAACCTTGACAAGGACGGAGAAATCGGAAATCTCAAGAATGATATCAGCTCGATCAAAGACCAGCTTGCCCTCTTGTTAGCTTCGAACGGAATCGGCAAGGTTGAGGAGGTAAAGAGAGCGGACAGAATCAAGGCTCAAAGGGCAACGGAGGTGTCGGAGGACAAGAGGAAAATGACGGAAAAGAGGAAGATCTCAGCAGAGACAAAGAAGTTGGCGGAAGATGAAAGGAGGAAGATGGAGGAACAAGAAAAGGCGCTGGAATTGGCAGAACAGGAAAGGAAAAAGATGGAAAGGGAAAACGCAGTCATCAAGGATTGCGAAAACCAAATCAAGATGCTGGCAAAAAAGGACCAGAATTCCCTGTCCCCGGAAGAATTGATGAAGCTAGGGTCAGACATGAAGATGGCCAAGGACCTAGCAGACAAGATCAGGGCTGAGAGGGAAATCGGAAGGGAAGCCCAGGTTGGAACAGAGAAGACTGTTATCTCCGGGATGGTTCATAAGACGGTAGAACTCCGGATGATTCATACTGATAAGATGGATGGCCAGTCAAAGACAACCCTGATGGGAGCTATGACGGAGATCAACAAACTCCTCCGAGAGGACGGAATCACTGAGAACCGCACCCCGTGGGTAGCCAAGGCGACCGGATATGACAGGAAGGCAGGCATGGAATCGGAATGGAAAATAAGTAAGATAAGGGAAGACGTGACAGAACTTGAAGTCTTCAGGAGAGTCAACGCCTGTCTTGTTGGCTTCTTTGCGGATAGGAATGATTACCAGAAGGCCTGGATCGGCAGAGGAGGCACCATCCCCCTAGTTGCTCCCGCAGCACCCTCAGACCAGATCAAGGATAGGAAGGAGCTCGAGTGGAACCTCAAAGAGGAAAACAAAAAGTCAAGTTCGGAGATAGACTACCAAGAAAGTTTGGAAGCTATCGACCAGTAGGCATTATCTTTGAGGTAGAGGACAAGGAAGAGGCTCTGAAGGTCATTAACAACGGTATCAAATGGAGAGGGGCCACGAGGAAGGTCAACTTTTGGGACAAGGATACGGAAGAGGCGGAAAAAAAGGTAGGTTTTGAAAAAGTTACCACCGGTCCAAAGGGAAAAACCTCCAACAAGAAAGGGGAAAAAAAGGCTGGAACTTCCCTAACCTCCGCAATCGCCACACCCGCCGCTCCCGCCGCTCCCGTCGCACTCGCCTCACCAGCAGGAAGGACAGGTAGATATGATCAGGCGATCTACAAGCAGTCTCAAGCTGCAGCCAGAAGAACAGGACGAGGGCCCGGATCCCAGTCCCAGACACAGACACAAACACCTGGCGCACAGGCCAAGCCGTGGAGCATGGTCCAATGCTATACCTGTGGAAACTTCGGACATATCCAAAGGAATTGTAACCCGAGGAACAGGGAGGCAGCTGGGAAAATCCAAGGGGTGAACAAGAGGCCTGGAGAGGACACGGGGATTTCTGGAAACCCAACAAAGAAGACACCCGGCAAAGTAGTGGAAAAGGACGAGGAAGGGTTCGAGACAGTAAGGAAAATGAAAAAGGGAACCAAGAAGGGAGAGGTCAAGGTAGATGTTATCCAGAGACTCGGACCTAACCCAAGAATCACCGAAATGAGCAGTGACGATGTGGGGACAGGGTATAATGAATTAACCAAGCTCCCACCTCCTCTCAAGAGTGATTGGTCCGACGATACACCAATCGCCGGTCCAAGCCGGTTCCAAGGGCCTTCGCGTGGCTTACCAGAACGTAGCAGGACAGTGCGAAGGCACACATACGTTTCTGGAATGGTGCAAGAAGAGGAGGATTGATATTGTTTTCGTCGGTGAAGCATGGGTGGATAAGAAAGGGACTGGGACACAATCTCATCCCTCATATACATTAGGCTCGAAGGTGGAAAAGGGAAAGAGAACGATGGTCTATTGGAGAAAGAAGTTGGACGGGGTGGTGAAGGTTATTAGAGAAGATAAGAGATTAGCCTTGGTGGAGGTGTGGGGCCACAAGCTAGGAGGAATTTACGCAGACGGAAAGTCGTCAGGGGGGACCTGGAAGGAGTGGCTCGAAAGTCTAAACGAGGCTGATTGCCTGGTAGGAGACTGGAACGCACACGACCAGGCATGGGACCCCCTCAACGAGGACGACATAAGAGGAAAAGACATGGAGGAGTGGATGGTAGAAAAGGGTTTCGAGATTGGGGGGGAGTACGATGGACCAACCTGGGAAAGAATAGTCAACGGACGAAGACAACCA
>Ga0307511_10006469_pt1 | contig 11801 bp, 16 predicted proteins | sample 13_EM_MG_FD_200266 | JGI IMG/M metagenome (GOLD analysis project Ga0307511, IMG submission 200266) | Populus trichocarpa ectomycorrhiza microbial communities from riparian zone in the Pacific Northwest, United States - 13_EM | ecosystem: Host-associated > Plants > Roots > Unclassified | place...
CCCCCAAAATAAAAATCCGTATGGGTTTTTCCTCGTAAGAGATTTTTTCCCCCCATATTCTTTGGCAAGAGGATTGGGCTCCCTGGGTTATACCTATAGTCCGATCCACAGTGGCCTTGGTATTACACTGCCTCCAAGTGCCGCGAACTTTCGTTGAGAGCTGGCCGCTGTGCTGGATCTTGAAGGAAAGGCGACCGATAGTTCCTTTTAGTGTCCAGCTTGCCATATGGATGAAAAAACCAGGGAACCTCGATCTATCGTGTCACACCTCCCAAGTCTCTTTTGGTGTTCGACTTGCCATGCTGTGAATGGAAAGCTAGGGACCCTCGACCGATCTATCGTGTCACACTCTCGAGTTCCTTTTGCTATCCAGCTTGCCACGCCGCCGTGGATGGAAAACTAGGGACCCTCGACCGATCTATCGTGTCACACTCTCGAGTTCCTTTTGCTATCCAGCTTGCCACGCCGCCGTGGATGGAAAACTAGGGACCCTCGACCGATCCATCGTGTCACATCCTCTTGCTATCCAGCTTGCAATGCGGATGGAAAACTAGGAACCCTGGACCGATCCATGTTCAATACCTGGTAGGTGGACCCAGCCAGATGTAAGTACAGATATCTTCAACTCAAAACCTCATGACCTAGTACACTCACTGTCACTTTTAGGTCCGATGGTACGGGGGCATCGCCATAGTGTGGATAGGGCTATAGGAAAACCCAGGGAGCCCAATCCTCTTGACAAAATAAGGTGGGGGAAAAAGCCTCTTACGAGGGAAAAACTAATACGGATTTTTATTTCCCCCCCCCTCCCCCCAACACCCCCCAACGTTCCCGAAAAAAAAAAAACCACCCCAAACCTAACCCCCCAATCTTGGTTGCCTCGGGAGCCGATCAGTGAGCTGAAGGTTATACGGTCAGTAAACCCCTGGGCTTTTGAAATCAATAGTATTTGTTCTCACCTCCATCATTGGCGCCCCCATCCCCTCGTTGCCCACCGGAAGCTGGTAGGGCAGGATGTGTTGCATATCCTCCATACCATCGAGCCTGAAGGTGACAGAGTGAGTGTACTGGGCCATGAGGTTTTGAGCTGAAGATATCTGCACTTACCTCCGGCTGAGTCCACCTACCATGTGGCGTTGACCACAATGGCCATGGCCACCAGTTGTGCTAGCTGATGGATCCACAAAATGAGGACCATAGCTAGCATAAGTGTGAGCAAGGCAAGGGGAATTTGAAGCATGGCTTGGGCGGGTTCCAATAGACACATATAGATCAATAAAAGAGTGTTTGAAAGCTAGATATAGAATGAATGAAATGGAACGTCGATTGATCTAATGTACCCAGCCCCCAAGTCTCTTTTGATGTTCGACTTGCCATGCTGTGAATGGAAAGCTAGGGACCCTCGACCGATCTATCCCGTCACACCTCACACTGCGCCTCTCAAGCTTCTTTTGGTGCCCAGATTGTCATGTGGGTAGAAAATCAGGGACCCTCGACTGATCTATCAGAGGAGGGGGTGCATAACGAGGATTGGAGTTGGTGACGAGAAATTAGTCGGAGGAGCGCCTAGTGGACGAAGGTGAACTAGGGGCGGGAGACTAGGCGGGTGGAAGTGGGGAGAGGAGGTGGATAGGGAGAGGGGGTGGGTGGGGAGTGGGAGTGGAAGTGGTGGGTCGGGGAGAATGAATGGCACTTAAATAGCACTATGGCTGTATACTAAATTGTGTTTGTTCTGATGTATTTCTTGTGCCAACCAGAGTGTGCAGCACTTGATTTGTGATGAGACCGAGTTTGTTTCTACAAGTGCATGTGTATTTGTACAATTCGAAATGTATAAACTCAAATCTGAAATGGAAACTGTCTCGGAAGCTGTCTATAATACCGTACACAAAGTTCTGTTGACTAAGTTTGTATTTCTTCAAGTGCGCGTATACGGTTCTAAGTACAGACTCAACTCTGAAATGGGACCTGTCTAGCTATAGTCTCTCATACCACATGTCCACGGTGCTGGTAAATGACTAGTATGATTATATGCATTTTATATAGACTGCAATTTGCTTTAAATTTAAATTACTAGAATCTGGTATACCTCAGTGTTATCACTATTCCCCTAGCTTTGGTAGACTTGTATTAACTAATTTATCAAATAAAAATGACTTGCAAGTAGTGGCCCTGAGCTCTGAGATCTTGCAAAAAACCTATTGTGTATGAGCCAGCTATATCAGGGTAACAGGGTATTTATATTAGATTCCACAAATTATAGCCATATGTACTCAGTATAACTAAGCAACTTATAAGATCAAGGCCTTTAAAACAGGTGAGTGCTAGTGCAAAATGAAGTACCAACTTGATTTAGAAAATGTATAAGATCAGAGTGCCTACTGATTGTGGCTTGTAGCGAAATTGAATAGTAAGTACAGATTAGAAAAAATAAAATAAAATAAAACCCTCTTATACTCTATCAAATGTGCTACCATCACCTGACAATAGAGAATAATTATAAAATCAATACATACTCAGATATAAGGCCCTCTGCTATATACTGATTTATAGTATTTGCTATTGTTTAACTTTATTGCTCAAGAGGGCAGCGGATCAATACCAGAGCAACATACTAGTATACCTGATGAGCCGAGTAGACTTTCATAGCGACAAGTATTTCGGGAATGGGGAAGTAAAAGTTATGATGCTAGAAATTGAGGAATATTTCATATTTCCCTCATACGTCACCACCCCATGAGGGTGTCTATTATTCAATATTCATTGCACTATCATAGTATGAAAATAACAATCTCGTGTGACTGCTGAGGAATAGTGATAACACTGAGTTATACAAGGTTCTAGGAATTTAAATATAAAACAAATTGCAATCTTTATAAAATATATATAATTATACTAGTCATTTACCAGTACCATAGACATATGGCATGGGAGACTATAGCTGACCTCCTTCCCAGCACAGCGTATGTGCAGGCCCCATTCTCAGATACTTAGAACCGTATATGCGCACTTGAAGAAATACAGACTAACTAGTCAACAGAACTTAGTGTACAGTACTGTAGACCTTAGAAGTAAGCTTCTGAGAATAGTTTCCATTTCAGATTTAAGTTTATACATTCCGAATTGTACAAATACACACGCACCTGAAGAATCACGGTCTCAACACAAATCAAATACTGTTAGTATGCACAGAGGAAAGGAAGGGAGAGCAGGGGGGATTTATGCAAGTGTCACGACAGCAAGTTTCAGGGCGGGGGAGTGGGAATTACCTCCTTCGGCAATACTCCCAGATGGAATTCGCCTAATTCAGAAGTATCACGAGTTTGTGATCCTCAATCAGACTAGGTGATCGTTTTTGAGACATCACTTAGAATTAGTCAGAATCCGAGCCAAGGTCCATCTGCCCACAAGTAGTAACGTTGCTACCACGAAAGGGCAAGATCAAGATTTTCGTCTTATTTCCCAGTTTTCCCGGGAACTGAATCAGCATACGCTGAAGGGTCTTGTGGCCACTTAAGTACCCTGTACCTACCGTAGACAAAGCTTTTGTTTGATATTTATGCAGTGTATTGCTGATATTTGAGGCTGAAGATGCAGTAGGACTGTATATACCGGGAAAACTGGTGAATACGAGCCCTTGTCAATATATCTTGATCTTTCCCTTTTGTAGTAGCAGCGTCACTACTCCGTACTTGTGGGCAGATTGGCGGTCTCGGCTCGATTTATGCAATACGGTACAGCTATGTTTCACTTTTGGCAAGGGCTCTTATTCACCAGTTTCCCCGGTACCGACTTATACTGTATGTAAGCATTTAAGTATTTTGCACCTTCTTCCGGATGTCCCCGCAGAACAGCTGGAGGCACAAGAAACCCCCCGGTGAATTTTGAAACGGGAAAGCCTAACCTCCGCCTTGATACTGAGATTTCTCTGCAAGCAAGTCACCGTCAGTTATCTGTCATCTAACATAACACCAGAGCTGATTCCAAGCCTTTGACCCCCTCTTCCTTCACCTAGCAGTCACGCCTCCCGATCGCAAGTTCCACCAAAAGACCTACACTAAGACTCTTTAGTTCGGAGGTCTACCGGTAGAAGTGTACTCGGTAGCTAAAGGCTTCCGCCTGCAACTATACCCAAGTGCTGTTTTTTCTTCGTTCACCAGCACTTATCAAGATATTTGGAATAATAACGTGCTTCATTCGGTACATTGTTCCTCATTTGGAATATTCCAAATACCTTCGCAAGATACCCTGCTCCCATTTTCAGCACTGCATTAGTGACCAAGTGACGATCTTTGCAAGTACCAAATCATCAAGATGGCGGCACCATGTGAGGGCTCACGGGGCGACTCGGAGGTACCGTTCTCCATGGATAACTATTTCAAAATTGGGAGTATTGGGGGTCCGTCAGGTTGGTTCTCGAATCTTAGTGACAAACTTTCATCCCGGATGGGCAGTAAGTGCACTTGAATCACTCTGCCCAAGGAAATCCAAATACTGACAATTATGCTCGACAGAGGGTGACACCCCCAAGAAGAGGGGGCCAAAGCCAGACCAAAAGCCCGCAAAAAATGACAAGATTGAGAGGAACCGGAAAGCTCAGAGGTAGGTTTCGATACATGGTTGTTCCTTATAAATTCCGTACACCCTCTCTCCACCTTTTCCCAATCAATTCCAACTACATATCTCCCTTATTCCCTTACCAAATTACCCTGATTCATATTCAATACCTTGTGGTAAAATCATCTTCTGCTTTACCAACTGCTGCCTGCATCAATTTCGACTGGTGCTCACAATTTATTCACCATAGGTCCCACCGCGATCGTAAGGAGCGCTACATCCGCAATCTGGAACAAGAATTGCAGCGTCTGCGAGAGGCCTATACAGCTGCAATGAGGGAGAAAGTCCCAATTATGGAAGAGAACAGACAACTTCATGCTATACTGAAACAACATGGAATCGCGTTCCCATATCCTAGCCAGATACAGGAGCAAATTATAGTTCCAGCAGGCAATATACCTGCCACCGCCCAGGGTATTGCCCAACTTCAACTTGATCATCACCACGGACATGACTACAGTCAGCACGAACACGACCACAGCCATCACGCCCACCTCTATCCACCACCACCACAAATCGACTTGAGCGTCAGTGGGGGCCAGGGTACCGGACTCGGTGGTCAACAGATTACGCCCGAACAATACAGCCAAATTGCAATCAACCTTGTACTGGGGTATGAAGTTACTTATACATCACTATCAAGAAGACAAATAGCTAACATGAGAACAACCCCAGCCTGGAAAAACCCTGCTCGGACCATATGCAAAAACTCGCTACTTTATCCCACCAGAATTCCGATTACATTCAAGGGCATGTCCTCATGGTTAGCTGCCCACCTGAATCACACACTGCGGCCAACCCAAATCAAGATTGGGGTTTGAGGACGGTGGACTTGGATCCGGAACCCCTTGGGACTCTTTTTAATATGCAGGTTCTGGATGCAGAAAGGAAGCGATATCTGGAGGGACTTGATGGAGAGTTGACGCCAATGGCGTAAGTTTTGTGCCTGGATGTTTAAATGTAGATTATTAAGGTATCCGCTAACACCACGACAGGGCTTGGACCAAAATTACGACCTATCCCAGGTTCCATGAGCTAGCACCTCAGGATTTCGGTACTTTGACTCAGAGACTTGTGGGGAGAGTGGGTTGTCATGGGTAGGTTACCTGCCTTTGGGTCCAAATAGCAATCTAATGCATATGGCATGTCACTGACAAGGTTACAAACAGGTTCGGTGCCGTGATTGAGGAAGCGGAGGTTGAGGATACAATGGATGCCTTTTTCGATGAGAAAGACGGCCGAGCATGAGCTTATTATATTTGAGTAGTTTGGTGGAGGGTCGGGATCGAGGCCATATCTCTTAGGCGTTGCGTTGGGAAAATTTGGGTGTTGTGGTGTTGGAATTATATTTTGAAAATCCTCATGTTTGCGTGATGTTTACATATATTTTTAGCTTCGCGACGAGTCTTCATAAACAAAAATCCAGAGGGTATTGACCTATCTAGTTGACTTATCGACCTATCGACTTATCGAAAATCCTGCCACCCTACACAGGCCCATGATATAAAGTAGCCTGGAGAGCTATAAAACTGTGACTTGTAAATATTCCCCGGTCTCCGGTCTATCTCTTGGGCTCGGGGACATCCCTGCACCCATGAGAGGTGCCTTCCCACGTCTCTCGGCACTACCCGTCAGACAAGATGGCCCACACAGATAGATGCATCCCTTCCCCAGTCTCACTCCCGGCAAACCACTCACTGATTGCAACAAACAGTGGGAACTACTTGGGCTCGATTGACTATACAACCACCACCAATACCAACGACACAGACAAGGGGACGAAGAGGAAGCAGGCAGGGTACATGTGATGTCAAACCAAGAGCTCTACTTCGCGCTGCTGAGGATTTCAGCAGCGCAGACCCTCAGAGCGGCCGGGTTGACGACGACGAGGCCGAGTGTGTTGGATACGTTTACGGGTGGGGTCCTTCTCCCCCCCAAAGAACTCCCCCAGGGGGGTTTGGGGGATTTCACTCTGTTCTACTAAGCTCGAGTCACGTCCCTTGCTAACCATGAAGCCTTGAGCAAACAAACAAGCAGACATCACCGCCCGTTACCTCCAACTCCTCGCCCTCACCACTAAGAACTTCGCCGAGATGTCCAACCGCCCTGGGTCCGAAATTACTGTCACTGACGCTCGTGCCGCAATGGAGCACCTGGGCCTGATCCAGCCCGCACCAATTTTCCGTCGTTCGAGGAAACGCAGAAAGCTTAATCTCAGCCAGGACCCCAATCAGGCCGCAGACCCCGTCCACGGGGCACTCGATCTCATCAATAACCCAAATTCCGCATATGCAAACCCCGGAGAATTTTCTTCTGCTAGGGGAGAGCAAGGTGCAGCTGGGAATAGGGATTGGGAAGGCGGCAACGATGACGAAGATGACTACGATGATGACGAGGATACACGCGGGGTAGATGCATTGATTGAGTGGTTTAAAGGCCCAGTCGCAGCTGAAATCAGGAGGGTAGCTGGGGTGATGCCAGGGCCTGGTATGGCTCCCGCAGCTGCTGCTACTGCCACTGCAGAAGCCGGACTCAGCGCTGCTAACGGAGGTGCTCAAGCTCCAGCAGCTCCAGGAGCACCAATTGTTGATACCAGCGTTGGGACTCCTGCTGCTGCTGTGGTTGGAACTGGGATTTCTCCTCTGGCCAGAGGAGAGGCGGCAGTCGAGACTGGACCAGTTACGTGGCTGGATGGTGAGGAACATCTGCACTTCTACAAGCGAGGTGGTGGATGAACGAATGCTAACATGTGTGGAATTGTAGGCCTCAAGAGCAAGCCCGATAAGTGGAAGGGTACTGCACTTGGCCCCGCAGCCGACGATATTGCACCAGTCAAGATCGAAGGTGAATCTGGACCACTGGGCAAAGAAATCCCAGCTGCCTAAAACTCCAGCACAGTTTTACACCATATTGACCACATCACAACACGATCATTATTGGTATCACATTCAAAGAACTATTTCATTTCTCTTACTCTTCTGACATGTATATGTTTTTTTGCCTTAATTTTCCTACACGGGTCCTGTACTTGCTTTCATCACCAGCTACATTTCATGTTTTTTCTTTCAAATTTGCTCATCATAGGAGGCGTTATTTGGCAAAGGGGTATCTTGTTCTTGATTGCTTTCTTGTTTGTGCATTATATTACTTCTGGGACAGGGGAAAAAGAACTTGAAAACTTTGAACTACCTATCCAACATTCAGGGATTGGGCTGTAACTTAGGACTTAGTGTAGGATGGAGAAAAAAGGGCTTTAAAGGAAATCAAAGTTCGACTCAGTGACAACAAATCTCAAATAATGAAAAAAAAATTGAAAAAAAATTGTAGCAGAAACAATACAACAAAAAACACCTTAACCCATATAACTCTTGAACAAAGGAAACAAAATGCATCTCACTGACTGGATAGCAGGATATCGGTGACTCTACATTCGGTATCTGAAGAAGAAAAGGGCTGCCAGGAGAAGAGAAGGGCGATAAAAAGGTCGGAAAAGAGCGGAGGAAAACCACAGAAGATTAAGAGGTTAAAAAAACTGTACAAAGACCACGGCAAAAGTAATCACCAAGTCACCATGTCCAAAGTTGCATCCCATACTCCAGATCCAAATGCCAAAAAAGAAGACGAATTAAAATCAAGTAAAATAACAGATGAAAGTACCATCGAAACAAGGTTCAGCCGTAGGTAAGAGCAGTAATAGGTACAACACACGCATCTACCGGATAATTCACATTGTTGGGATTCGAAGTGTAACAAAGATCGAAGTATGGGAACTGGGAGTTGTCACCGCAGAGCTAACACGGTTGCCCTAGACCTCATCGAATGCATTAAACTCTTCAATCAAATCATATTAGAAACGCCTAGAGAATTTTGTTGATTATTTGAAGGCTGTCGACCCCAATGCGAGTTGCGGTTATTCGCAGGTTGGTCATTATTTTGGCCATTACCGTTGCTATGACCGTTCCCATGATCACTATGTTGACTGGTGTCTGAGTTTCCTCGAGTGTGTGTCCTCGTGTAATCTCGATTTCCGTTCTCAGTTGGATTAGCCGACGATGGCTGGGGTGGCATTTGTGCGTGCTTGACCGAGCTTTCTTTCTGCCAAGCAGGGTTTGATGGGTCTGCATCTGAATCAACACGATGGTAAACTGGTGCATTCCCTCTGCCATCTCTAGATTTCGGAGGAACATCTGTGGGTGCGCCAACCATCCGCGCGGGGCTCGGGCGGTTGACAATCTCTCCATATCGCTTCAGTATGTCCTTAGTAGTGAGTTCGGCACTGTTCGCAAAGAGGTTCGAGTCGTTAAGTATCGATAAAATATCCTCGGGAACCTTTTTAATTCGTATGAGTATGGACGTAGATCTTACAGAATGGATTCAAACACTTACCTCACATATCTGCTCGTTGTATTCTATAAGTGTGTTGATGGCCTCAATGGCTAAGAAGTATGTGTCTTCTGCTGGTCCATCTTTTCCGTCCTTCGATTTAGGGTAAAGGATATTGGGGGTTATCACAGTTGCCAGGTTGTGGACATCCATCTTACTACCTGATTCTTCGTCGATATGGGAGAATGAAGCAACCCAGTTTAAGAAAGAGAACAGAATCTCCATCGAATCCCGGTGGCTCTTGGGCAACAAGCAACAAGTGAGATGGAGAACCCTCCGACGGGTTTCTTCATCCTCAATCTCTATAACTTTCTGTCAGTGACCAAGCAAATAACGACGGAAGTAAATGAGTCTCACTTGATGATGTTATAAACAAACGATGCAATTTGAATGTGAGTAGCGGGTCTGGTAACTCTCTTAGGAACTTCTTCAGCAATGCAGCTATCTGCACAGGCCCTTCTGAGATCATCTCCACATTCTCCTGGCAAGAGTCGATTCTTTCAGCCAAATCCTTAAGTCTCCGGATGTTTCCGTTTTTACGGAAGACACCTTCAACCGACATGTCTATTTTCGGAGGGGATTAGCAGGTTCCGATTTGTCTAAAAGCAATGGAACTTACCCATTTGTTTCATAGCAACTAGGGCTTCATCAATTATCCCAGGAACGCGAAGGGTCCCAGGCCCAACTGCAAGTGACGAGTCCGCGCCATCCCGCTCTGCAAGTACATCCAGTGGGATCCCAAAGACTCCTATATGAGTGGTTAATATCAATCCTGCGTTTCGCTACTTCGATGAAGCTACCTTTTTTCTTCACGCCCTTCTTATTTTGTTCCGCACCGGGATTATTTTTGCCAAATCCTTTCCCGAATCTGCTCCAGAAGTTGACTTTTCTAGTCTCAATTAGACCTAAAAGTTCTTCCAGATTGAAGTATTTCTCGACTAATGGCTCCATAGATAATACTGCTATGTGGCGTACAATAAAATAATCAATAGCAGAGAGTTCAGAGAAATATCGTTTTTGTTTCGGTGTTTGAAGGTTTTGAGGTTTCTCGTGAGCAAGGTCCCGCTGGTGGCCATTCATCAGCCTAGGCTGATTAGGTGATAATATATTATTCGCCCCCCCAGTGTTTGTGCGTTGATGCTTGAATGCGTTTGGTCGTTGCTCCCTTGCCTGTTCGGCTGCTACAATTTTGGGTATATCTTCCAACGTCAATGCCTTCTCGTCCCCGAATGAGAATCCTCTCGTGCGCTCTTCTCGCTCTCCATTAGCATCCTTATCTTCAATAATTTTAAAGGTACTTTCTCGTCGAGCAGTGTACGGTCCTGGGGAAGATCCCTCTCCTCCGGGAGATCCTGGGCGTACACTCTCTGCTTCAGGACCTTCAATAATCCTCGACTGCCTTGCTCTTCGTGCTGAGCTTCCAAGTGCTCTGTCTAACCGAGTGGAGCGCAGTCTCTTGATATCTCTTACAGTATTTTTATATGCCTCAGACTGCTCTCCGCTGTAAGACTTTGAGCGTATATCTGATCTTAGTACATGTGGTCCGAGGCCATCTGGCTTCTGTCCGGAGGTCGAATCATAATCGCCGAGATTCGGATCATCTGACGGGGATAGTGTTAGTAACAAAACTAGGACTGAATGGGTTTGGACATACCAGAAGTATGGGGAATGTTTCCGCCTTGCCTAAGCATGAGAAGAAGTCGAGCAAGTGCGACCCTCAACAAGAAAATGTATTGCTTTAGTTTAGTTATGTGCTCGAACTCCTGCCGGGATCCTTGAACATGAGAAGCGCAAGTTCGACACAGAATGCGATGATCCGCAGCCATCAGCACGGCGTCCCCCACATGATGCTTCAATTCACGCCCACAATTCCCACAATTTAAACATCCCAAGTGCCACCTGCGATCGGCATTCTTTGCACACTCGTCTTCTATAGTCAAGTTGCATCCTGGGCACAGATCGGAAGCCGCATCTGCAAGATTAGTGGGCATTCCTTGGGTCGCCTCCAACGACTGTTTCCCTTCTTTGGCCGACTCGAGATCTCCAAGCTCCTCCAGAAATTTCCCAAGGGCAATGCTATTATTATGCTCACGCTCCTAAACCTTGTCAGAATTGCTGGTCTTGAGGGATATATAACTAGAGGCACACACCAGCTTTAATGCTCCTTGTAAACTTATCCTAATAAGTAGTTTGAGATAATGAGCTAGCCCGGTGACGAGTGATAGCAATTCTTGCGTGACCCCTAGTTTGCGAACGCCTGTTTCCTGGTTTCTCGAAAGCAAAGTAAAGAAGGCAACAATTTTCTTGCATAGAAGTTTAGCCTCTCGTGCGTAGGACAAGCCTGAAGTCATATCGAAAGCAGTGTTAGCAATTCAAGTGCTCACGAAGATATTATGATAGATTGAAACTCGCCTTTACCACCCATTTGGTGCAACTGTGCATCTAGATTGTCGGTTGATGAAAATAAGATTTCAACATGCCAGATAAACTTCTCAGACACAAATACACCATCGACGTAGGCACCATTAGACACATGGAGGAGCATATCGCTGATACAAGCTGCCGAAGATTCTTCAAATGCGGACAATACGCTCCAAATATGAAAAACCTTCTCTTCCATCTTTTCCTCGAGCTCCTTGACCAAGGAACGCCTTTGCTGTGAAGGGTCCCCCAATACTGGTGACTGAACAGCTGTTGTTTCTCCGGGAGAGAGTCGTACATTCCAGAACTAGTAGACCGTTAACTCAAGCCTGGACAGGCACCAGGGGATATTTACCTTGTGTATCATGTAACACTCGGGA
>Ga0307511_10006470_pt1 | contig 11800 bp, 8 predicted proteins | sample 13_EM_MG_FD_200266 | JGI IMG/M metagenome (GOLD analysis project Ga0307511, IMG submission 200266) | Populus trichocarpa ectomycorrhiza microbial communities from riparian zone in the Pacific Northwest, United States - 13_EM | ecosystem: Host-associated > Plants > Roots > Unclassified | place...
TTCTACCGAAATTTCAGCAGAGTTTTTCCTATACCAGGAGATCCCAAGTTATCGACAAATCATTTGTACACATCCTGTATTCATTGTTCATACACAACCCAACCATTCCATGTCTCAAACTGTAAACTTTAAGATAAAATTCACACAATTATCAAGTTATAAAAATAAAAAGAATCCTAGGATTTAAGAGGTAACCATTAATTAACCATCGTAATTGCATTCATACGTTAGTATAATAAAGCTTTTAAATTTCAATTTACTACTTACAGTTTTAACAAAAATAAAACTACATAATTTTATACATACAATTTAAAAGTATTGTTATATACAACCCAAAAGAAATTGACTATTAACTTAAGTGACTATAGAGAGGGAACAGCCAAGCATCAATTAAGGGTTACACTGCTGAGATGAACATGCATAATAATTTGCATAAACATAATTAAATTAATTAAGATGATCTAGTATATTTTTCATTACACTAACAATTTGCTTTTTAATTCATTTATCATCAATTTCTATAGTTTTCAACCTGTCAGCACACCAATCTTATCCAATAATAACTAATTCTATTGATCGCCCTTTCGCATGGTACCAGTTCCAATCCAGGACACTGGTCCAACCATCAGCTCATTCACAGGGCACCAGTTCCAAATCAGGACATTGGTCCATTCATCATTCATACACTACATATAAATACAAAAATTTAAACTACATCTTATTAGGGACTATGTTAAAGAATTACACAAGATTTTAAATTAGAAATCTAAGTGTCAGACACCTACCTGAAAACTGTGCTCTGCGAGTCATCCCCTGCTCCCGTCTATTTTCCACAATTTCACCTGTATCAATAGTTACACTAATTTAAATTTCAAGTCTTAACCTTACATACACACATATACATACTACCTTTATAATTCAATATTTTGTAATAAAAAACAATTCCAAACAGAAGTTACCAATTTACAAGTTTTAGGTGGCTCAACATAACGGATTGTCCAACTGTTACTGTCTAGAAATTGAATTATTACTGTCTGACATCTCCTTAGATTTTTAACTATATCTGAAGTTATATAACTCAATTTCAAGAGAGATTGGTCTCGTTGGAAAGTTAAGACACGAGGCTACAAGTTCTATGTAGAAGGAGAACCCAGTTCTGCCCCCAAGACAGTCACAATTGCTCATCAACGAATATTGGACTGTTATTGTCTAGAAATTGAACTGTTACTGTCCGATGTCTCCTCAGATTTTTAACTAAATCTAGAGTTATAGAACTTCATTTCAAGCGAGATTGGTCTCGTTGGAAAGCTAAGACACGAGGCTACAAGTTCTATGTAGGAAGGACAACCCAGTTCTGCCCCCAAGACAGTCACAATTGCTCATCAACGAACATTGGACTGTTAATGTCCAATTGTTATTGTCTATAAATTGAACTGTTACTGTCCGACGTCTCCTCAAATTTTTAACTATATCTAGAGTTATAGAACTCTGTTTCAAGCGAGATTAGTCTCGTTGGAAAGCTAAGACACGAGGCTACAAGTTTTATGTAGGAAGGAGAACCCAGTTCGGGCTCCAAGACAGTCAAAATGCTCATCAACGAACATTAAATTGTTATTGTCCAACTGTTACTATCTAAACACTGTTTATTATTTTGAGTATAACTAGATCTATAAAGCTTGGTTTTATTTGTGGTTTGTTTGTTTGGAACACTACAACATGAGTCTACAACTTTCATGAAGAAAAGTATCTCAAATTTTGTCATCTTAGGGTCCAAATCTTAGTAGAGAAGTTGAGAGACAACATGTCCAGTTTTGATTTCTAAGTTCAACAAGTATAAATTTGTTTCCCAAGCATTTTTTTTTCCATCATTTTCATCCACCTATCATTATTTAACAAACTTCTTAAACCTATACTAAGGTATTCTAAAATCTCAATTATTCAAGAAAAACACGAACAGATTCAAGTGACTTAATAAGAGAGCTTGTTACCTTTTATTACAAAATAATGAGTCAAGAGATTGAGAACAACCCCTTTTTCTCTTTTCTTTCCTTCCTTCTTCTAACCCTTCCCTTCCCACTAGTAAATTTTTCTAAGTTTTCTTCCTAAATCTTGCTTAAAGTACTCTCAGTTCACTTACTCATTTTCTTTTGGATTCAAATGATGAATTTACAAGGTTTCCTCTTAATTTTTCTTTTCTCCTCTTTCTTCCTCTCCTTGGCCAGCCATTATTCTACGGATTTCTAGAGATTTCTTGTTATTTATATTTATATTTATATTCTTTCCTTATTGCATCTTGCCCCCTATATTTACTTCTATTTTCATATTGACCCCACAATTCCTTTTATCAATCCATTGATCCCCAGTACTTCTCTTTCTCTTTACTAACTCCTTACTCCTTTATTATTGTTTTCAATTTCACCCCTCTCATTAAATAACTTCTCTTTCAATCCAATTAATTTGTTCAATTTAATCATTTCTCCACATCCTTTGTATTTTATTTTATTTTACTATATCAAGATAAGATTATTATATTCAAGGGTTTACAGTTCACGACCATCGATGAATAGTCTTTTATTTAGTATTAACATTTATGTATAGATATGTACAAGATAACAATTAGTTTGAAGGAAAGGCATTGAGAAGAATATGTTGTCCTTGTTCTAGCTCTAAAGTTCTCGTGAGCCTTATTTTAACAAGATGATACGATCCAAGCAAGGTCAGATTTAGATTTTGGTGTAAAATCTTTCATTGTCAAGTTTTACACTATCAATTATAACTTTCAATTAAACCATTAGATCGGGCTGAAAGTTTTACATGAGTTTCTGGATATTTTTTTATATATTGGGTTAAAATGTCAGGTAAATCAGGGTTGGTAAGGGATTATTTCAAAGGGTCGAAGTTACTGAATGAATCAGGTCAAATCTGTTTCTCTGGATCTTCGTTTACTGCTTGGAATATATCTGGAGCCATATAAGAAATTTTGCTAAGATTCCAATTGTTTTGGAAAGTAGACATTCATACATTTTCAGTGATATATGGTAATCCTACTAATTCATACGGACAAGGAAAAACTACGTGTTTGAAATCAGAACTAAAATCTGTCAAGAATGTGCAAAAATTAGAGAAACATTATTTCCTTATGTATTATGGATTCTAGTCTATACAAGGATTTCTTAATCCTTTTGAAAGCATGCGTGACAGTTATTAGCTTACTTATCCTAGATTCCCTGTCAAACAATGAGACATTTATGACAACAATTAATATTCATAGTTTGCAAGGATTCCATATCCATTATATAATGTATGTGGTAGCAATGGGGCTTGTGATTCTTTTATTGTTCTTTTTCTTATTTTACAAGATTTTCTTATTCAAAATGAAGTTTATGAGAGATTATTTAAAGGAGATACTTTAACCACTTTTCTTCCTTTTTTTATAATAGTTGGAAAAGGGAAGAAACTTCAACATTTAAGACAACATCTTTCTTCTACAAGTTTCATATTCGTATACAAGGGATCCAATGCAAAGAGATACAATTTTAGAGCTGTTTTGATAACTTGTATTAATTTGAATATTTCTTAAGGTTTATTTATTATTTTAATTACTATTTGGGATAATTATATTTCAATTTTAGAGCTTTTTTTGTTGGGTTTGTTTTGGCTCAAAATCAATGTTTACGCTTGTTTTAGGCATTAAGTTTGTACTTAGCTGAGTTTTAGTTAAGGCCCATTGATTTGCAGCTTAATATGGGATCATTAGGGTTATTATCTTATGACTATATTATGTTTTGTTTTGCTACAAGTTTAAATAGCTTTTAGACATTAATGAAATTCAGTTATACTTGAACAAATTTTTTTTTGTTGAGACAAAGAGTAAATCCAACTTATCAATATATAACTAACCTTGTGGCGTTATTCACAATCATCAAATACTTTTTCTTACAAGTTAACTTTAGATCAATATTCAACCAACCTGATTATTCTGTTTTTCAACCAACCTGATTCGGTTTTTCTAAAGAAGTTATCATCTTCGTTGTGAATTGCATCATATCATCAAAAGGTTTGTGTCATAAGAAATGCACAGACCAATAAAGTTATGGTGGGATGGCTGCTAAAATGGAATCTCTAAGGTGAGACTGACCATGTAAGATTTTGAATAGCAGCCCCAAATTCAAGTTGGTTATTTTTCACCCCGGGAATATAGACGATTAAACAATTCGCAATCATGTTCCTTGCACGTTGTTGGCAGTGTAAATATGTATATTTGAGTGGTCGCTATGCATGGATTGATATGGAAATTTGGCCATCAAAATTTCATACAAGCAGTGGAAACATCTGAGATGAGTAAAGCTAACGTGATTTGATCTTCTCTTATAACATGTAATTAAGATCTCGTTAGCCAACCTGATGGATTGGACGAGAAAGGGCAGCAGCAGTGCCAGTGATATTTCTACAAAGCACAAGAATATCCAGATTTGATGGTAGTATTATTATACAAAATCCAACTCCAACTCCAACTAAAACATTTGATTTGACCTCAAAGCCGCCAAAACATCCGAATTACAGTTTTGGAACTTATGAAACAATTTTCTCCTACAGATTTTTTGGAGGGCATAGCTGCTTCTCATCAGGTCACTTGATAATGTCGTCTACCAGACATTCACTTTTCCCACGCGGTGCCACCAAACAACCTTTCTCTGCGTTGCATATTTACATACAAAACAACGTACCTTCTGCAAGAAAATCTACAATTTTGACAACAATCTACAGAGATATATCCATCACCTATCCTGGTGCTTCTTCTCTTTTAAACGTTTTGATTTCGCTACATAGCGGGCTGTATAACCTACTGTCGTTGGTCGCAATGACCTTTGCCGTACCATATTACAGTACTCAGGGTCCTCCGTTTGCCCATCATTTCTTAACCAGTGTATCATCTGATGATACAAGGGAAAGAAACGCATTTGTATGGCCGAGTAAATAAAATATGGGATGAGTGAGGATAACAACACCAGGAGTGTGATGAGCCAGTAAGACGGGGCTGGTGCACAGGCTTCGACGAAAACTTTATAGGCAGTTGTTGATAGGTATGGATCCATTGCTCCATATACCATGAGGAAAATGTACCAGAATACAATTCCACCCCAGATGAAGAGATGCTGTATATAAGTGAAATAGTTGATAGATAGTGCCATCTGGCAGTTAACCACCCACACAACGCATGTATACATGGTGGCACCAAGGATCTCCAAGCCAACAACTTCTCCACCTTTGCGAAAGGCTTGATGCTCCATTGCACGGATGCAGAAGAAGAAGATTAAGACAGCACTCGATACACCATTAAATGCCCAGCCAAAGATTCGGATCCAGCTAAACAAGACATTTTGTACACCTTCTTGGTACAGTAGAGGGAACTGTGATACAGAAAGAACAAAGCATCACCACAAACGATTTACTGTTAGATTTCTGAGAGATAAACCTCCATAACTAATTTTTCTAGATTTAAGCCATTACGCATCACATGTTAGACAAGAAAATGCATCGAAACATTAAACCTACCTTGAGGCAAAATCGGGCAGATACATCCTGGTCAAACACTCCAAGTGCAATCACAGGAAGTGATGTGAAGAAGACGTTATAAAGAGATAGAAACCAATCATTATAAGCTGGTTGGCCTGAGAATGATGCATATGCCTCGTAGAAGAAGAGAGTGAACCCAAATGCAATGTTCTTGTAAAAGAAGTAGCATATCTGCGGAACAGCAAGAGAATTATGTCAACCATCTCAATTTCATTCGCTGATAAATCACTGTTAATTTTCAAGAAACAGCATATGAATTTAAACAGAAGAAGCATGTGATTTTCTTCTCGAGGCTTTTCCAAAATTTTAACCAGCTTGGCAGATATATAGCAATAGTCTTGAGCATTGTCAAGCATGAGAAAACAATTTCCACAGTTCAAGGTAAATTAAAGGAAGAGGCTTCAAAAAAAGCTTGTGATATGATAAAGTAAGACTAAATAGTACCATTGATGAGATCCTTCTGTAGCACCAATGTCCATGAACAAGTAGCAAGCGCTCCAAAAATCGGAATTGTGCAATTGCAATATCGCTTGACATGACTGCCTGAGATTTTGGGAAGTCAACAAAAAGGAGAATTGAGAATCCATTCCGGGAAAGTGACCAGCAAACTCGATGCACTGATGAAGCTTTTGCTTAGAAGTTAGAACTTACCTGCATTCCTTCAACCCCACTGATACCAACACCAATATCTGCTTCTTGAAGCATCCCAACATCATTTGCCCCATCACCAATTGCTAATGTTGTTTTACCTGTCTTACTTTTAACCAGTCTTGTAACCTGCATTTATTAATATGACACCAGTTAGTTTAATTTTTTAGTGAAGTTGCTTCAGATAAGTCAATGTCCAAATTCATTTCTCTCTCTCTCTCACCCACTCTTTAAATAATGCTACAATTATTCAAAGAACCAAATTATTTTCGTGAAGGCTAGCTCTAGGACTTTTTTTTTTCCCTGACATACCATAAGGCTTCTTCTTTCACCATCTTTGCTGAATAATTAAAGAGAAGAAATTTAAAAGAAAACACAAATACTTGTATGCTTAACAATTCCTGTGGGCTTCTATGGGAAAGGACCTCTTTTCAATCACCAGTATTGGATAAATATGAGGAAAAATTAATTATAATAAACAATCGAGGGCTAATCATTTACTTTTTGGCCAATGAAGGAAATGAAATTATGTATACAGAGAATTGGTAGCAAGTAATTTTGATTAATAGCAGGTCTGGCCAAAACTTTTATATGAAAATGTGACACCAGTAGAGCACTTCTGATAGAAGAAAGTTCTATGCACCACTTACATACTACGTCCTTTCTGTTATAGAGAATGAAGAACATAGGTTGAAAGAACATAATAACTTACAAGAGCTTTCTGTTTAGGAGATGATCGGCAGCAAATGACAGATGCACATCCAATAGCAAGCTCCAGAAACAGGTTCTTGACATCATCTTCGATAGCATAAGTGAGTGATTTGCCATCAATTATCAAAGCCAGTGCCTCAGAAGTTTCACTTGATGCAGTAAGCAGCGCCTTCCCTTCATTCATCTGATGGACGACGCTTGCCTTGAGAGCCTGCATAGTTGGCAAGGTCCAATGAACTTTTTTATTGCAAAATAAGAGTTATTCTGACCAGAAATGAAATCTCTGTCATACTATTTCTTTTAGAACACATCCTGTAGACAAATTATATTGATGTCATCACAGCAACTGCGAAACTGCTTTACTGGCACGATAGAAACAAGCTAATCCAATCTTCTCCACATGATAATTATAGCTCTATAAAATTCTCTTATTAATATCATATCATTATTCTTAATTCATTTTAGCTAACAAAATGAGAAGGATATTTCTCAGCTTGGAAGTGAGGGGATCATACATTCATGCATATGAATTAATAGATAAGAGGGAGATCTCGGAGAAATCACATTTGGAACTTTCTCCTGCAAACTGTTAGACCAAGATGACGTGAGGATATATGTGCTTTTCAAGGTTTTGGACATGTTCAGTTAGACTAAGGGGAAATTTATATTGACCAGCAGCTAGAGTTGGACCAGATGTAGCTAAAGGAAAAAAAGGAAATGAAATAACTTAGATGTAGACATTGGATGAGTGGTGGGAAGACTACTATACCAGTAAAAACTAGAAACGATAAACAGTCTCAGTGTCTGGAGAGAGCTTTTTTGAAATTACTAGACTGGAAAAGTCAAAAAAAAAATTATTTTGTATTTTGCATAGAGGAGATCAAGAATTCTGGAACATCTATGTGATGGAAATTGTTAATACAGTAAGGGATTTCCTAAAACTCTTTAGAATGTACTCCATTCACATTCAAGTAGTCCACATAGAAAAGATACTAGTGGGTCATCCTCTCTAAGACTTGGTCCCTTATTGTGGTTCTGCTGTTCGCATCTGAGATTGCAGCACTAGCTGCGAAGAGTTAGGATGATTTCCTCTTCCTACCGTTATCAAATATATATCACTACATTGCTTCTATGCATCATTAACTGAACTTTCTATTGATCTAAAGAGTCACTGAAAGAGAACAGCAGATGAAATCAGAAATTACCGTAACACCAGCAGCTTTGTCCTCCATTTTCTCTAGAGCTTTGTTTTCTGGAGTATCTGAACTGATTATTATTTGCTTCATCCCTTGTCTGAGTAAACTACAGGCAAAGCTGCAAGATTCAACATCAATTATGATGTATTAGTATACAGGATTAAACATCTATTAGACAGAAAATGACGTCCACTCAAACATACCCAATATTGATGGCTGTCTCCATCTTATCTCCTGTTAAAACCCATATTTTTATTCCCGCTTGTGCAAGCTTGTCAATACACTCAGGAACCTGTTCAGAAAAAGAACATTCAATTTCAAACACTTCGGCTAATTTTTAAAGTAACTAAATATACATAACCATTTTTAGTTCAGAATAGAACAAAACAATTTCTTTAGGATTCAAAAGAGAAATAATACTGATGAACGTTTATTAGTTTAGATGAAGAATAGAGCTCTTTGAATGATGACACTCCAAACAAGTTGCTATGGAATAGCAAGCCAAATGATTTCTTAGCAACTATACTAAAAATCAACATTCCTAGAATTTTTTTAGACCCACCCCATTCTGAAGTTTGTCCTCAACAGCTGTAGCACCAAGAAGAATCAAATCCCTCTCAATCTTTTCAGCTACTTCTTCAATCATATCCTCACGATCTGCACTTAATGAGTTTTTTGCCTCGGTAAATTCATGATTGAACTCATCATATTCTTCCTCATCAAGTTCACGATATGCAAGAACCAAAGTCCTCAAGCCAGCATCAGCATACTCGCCAATGTGCTCCCTGGTGGGCTCTTCAAACTCTCTTCCATCCCTTGCAAGTCTTTCAAACATGACACTGTTTACAAAAGAATGCACATAAAGATATTAATGAAAGTAAATAACTAAAAAAAATTGAAATCATGAAGTAGCATAAAATTAACCGCACAGTATTACAACTATATTTATTTAAATATGATAAATAGAGGTTCCATCATGGGCTTCCAGTAATTACTACGGGAAAGGCATTCCATTTTCTGGGGAGAGATGTGATATATCTAGTTGTCTTTTTCAGAAACAGCAGTTCACAACCTATGCAATTTATTCACGAAAAATCAGAAATTAATTCATATTTCCTGCAAGTTTTTCTGCTCAAGAAATATGTACAGTAAGCAAAACAAGCATAGCAAGAAACACTTCTGTGAGCGATTCCCTGTATGCATGCATGGATTGAAGTCACCACTCCTTGTCTTCAAAATCAAGTCCATAAGATCACTGAATTATTCCCAGTATTCTAGAAACTTGAAATGTTATTTCAAAATACCGACCTGTCAGCCCCTTTACAAAGTAGAAGCAGCTTTCCCTTCTCATTCCTCACAATAACAGACATCCTCTTTCTAGAGCTATTGAACTCGATGATGTTTAAAAGTTGATAGGATCTGCAGAAAATGGGAATTCAATTAAGCTACCATCAGGAGGGGAAAGTAAGAAAAGAAAATTAAATTACCATCCTCCCACTAAAAGCTGAAAGAGTTTCTAAATGAACAGAAAGTTTAGAACACAAATGTTAAAGAGCTAAGAAGAAACAAAAAAGGTTTTTCTATGAACAATAGAATGTATGAGCTGTTTAATCTTATGTTTCGACTTTTGAGGCAAGTGACAGAAAATATACAACAACAAATATTTGTGCTAAGGCCAATCAATCACAGTAACTATATGTTCTCAAAGAATACCTAACGAAAAGAAACTGACCTTTCAACTTTTGTGCCAGAGACCAGATCCAACTCATGCAGTAAGATGCTTGTTTGTGTTCTTTCATAGAATTTAAAGCCAAGCTCCCTTGCTGCAATGACAAATGCTGCCTCATCTGGTGATTCAGCTTCATATGATATTCTTCCAGTTTCTTCATCAATTTCAGGTATTGCAGTATGGCAGATAGCGAGTAATCTTAAGAACTTTTGGACTACATCTGCATGAGGTTCATTTACCCAATGACCATTTGTGATCCTTTCATCTACAAAATTGAATCCTTTTACGGATGGCTTTCCTTCAGCCACTCCCTCCACAATGTCTTCTTCCTCTGTCTCCTCTTGAGGCAAAGGTGACCCCTTTCTTCTAGCCATATCCTTCTCAACTTCTGTTACTCCACGACCATATGATGTGCCAGCCACAGAACACTTGATAAATTCCATCGAGTTGCAAGTCAATGTTCCTGTTTTATCAGAAAGTATAGTGTCAACTTGGCCAAGTTCTTCATTCAAATTTGAGGTGCGTGCCCGTGCTGGCTTATCAGTTTCCTCATGATACATATGCAGATCTCGGTTGATGAAAATGCTCTGAAGAACTTTGACAATTTCGATTGATACATACAAGGAAATGGGAATCAAATAACCATACAGCATAAGAGCTGTAAAAAAATGCAAAATTGCTGCAGCTGGTGCTCTATGTGGGTCATAATAAATTGTCGTCTTATCAGGTCTGAGATACCATCTTTTCATCCTTCCATCCTCAAGGTCTTCCTTCGTTGAAATTCCAAAGAAAATTGACCCAATAAACGAAATTAAAACCAAAAGGAAGAATAAGAGGTAGATAACCTTATCCATCCTCTTCTCAATTTTGCTTCTCTTAGATGGGGGTGCTGTTGAATTTTGCATAACCTTTGTATCATGACCTGTGAAGATAACCACTCCGTAAATGTAATCAGTATTTCGCAGCTTTGAGTCCCTAAGTAGAAGTTGCTGAGGCATAAGAGCATGCTGGTCCTCTCCCAGATCCAAACTGCCTATAAAAGAATACAGATTTGCGTTGGGATCTTCACATCTAATTATAGCCTTAAAATCTTGAAAGCCAGAGTCCTCATGCAAGTTTGAAGTTACATCTGGTGCTTGTTTCAGTTTCAAATTGGTTTCTCCGTCAAGGTTTGTGGTCTCAACATAGCAAATTGCTTCATCATAACTTGAAGACAGCAATATGAGATCAGCAGGAAAATATTCATCCTTTTCCACCCTTACTATGTCCCCGACTTTCAAATCCATCCATTTAGCATGATCAAAAACACCTTCACCATAATGCACTTTTACTTTTCGATTGTTCATTTCAATATCCTGACAGCAGTTTATAGAATACATTATGACCCCAGAGAGATAAGTTTAATCAGTTAATGACTAAGATCGAACATAAAGATATTGCAGTTGAAAACAAGAAATGAAGTGTAGGTCTAATGCCAACTCTAAACTTTCACCTGAACAGAGAAAATGTTATCAATGATAAGATCGAAGGTGTTGGTTTGAATTTTATTCTGATTGGAGATGAGAAACTTGGTAACCACATATGCAAATAAGCAAATTAATCACAATGGATTAAGTTACTCCATCCCCTCCCCTCTCCCCTCCCTTTTCCTTTTCAACCTAGAAAACCAATAACAGTATCCAATTGAAAGCTTTTAAACAGTAAAAAGGTAAATATAAATCTTCTTTCAAAATCATTTTCAGCAAAACAGAAAATTACACAGTTTTCAACAGTCCACTCTTTATTGCTGCAAATCATGAAAAACGAATTTCACGGATCTCTCTTTTACTCACAACGCTTCTAACATCCCTTAGTGAATCATGCCACTAAATCCTGATCTAGTTTGCCTCTTAACATAAATTTAAACGCTGTACATCAGAGGAGTGAAAATAAAGACCAG
>Ga0307511_10006471_pt1 | contig 11800 bp, 4 predicted proteins | sample 13_EM_MG_FD_200266 | JGI IMG/M metagenome (GOLD analysis project Ga0307511, IMG submission 200266) | Populus trichocarpa ectomycorrhiza microbial communities from riparian zone in the Pacific Northwest, United States - 13_EM | ecosystem: Host-associated > Plants > Roots > Unclassified | place...
TGCGGCCCGACCTGAGCCGCACGCTGGACGCGGGCATCGGGGCCGGAGCCCTCGCCGGCATCGTCTCCGGCTCCGGACCCTCCTGCGCCTTCCTGTGCGCCGACGAGGAGCACGCCACCGGCGTCGCCGAGCGGCTCGAGGCCAGCGGCAGCTGCCGGGCGGTGCACGCCGTCCGCGGACCGGCGGGCGGGGCCCGGGTGCTCTACCGGGCGACCGCGGCCGAGTAGCCCGGGCGGTTCGGGTCGCGCGGCGGACGAGAGTGTGAATTGTCGCGGCGCGAAAGCGCAGTCCCGCGGTTCTGTGCTTGTCGGCGGCCGTCGAACCGTTCCTTGGAGGGTGGATCGCGGGTGTTCTGTCAGGAGGAACGGACTTTTGGCCGGCCCTTCCGTGCTGTGTCAGTGTTGCGAACAGAACCGCACAATGCGGTGGCTGGGGCAATGAGCGCAATCTGGGGAGACAACGGCCGGTGTGGCGAATTCCGGTCGTTTCCGACTATGGTCTGGAGAGACTGATGGGCATCGTGATCGTGAAACGATCGCAGCGCGTCGCCGGTCCCGCCCTCCCGACCGGGGAGGTGGAGCTGGCCGAGCCGCCGGTGATCGGCGAGCCGGCCGGTCTCGATTTCGGCTCGGCCCTGACGTATCTGCCCATGGGCCTGGGCGCGGGTGCGATGGCCATGATGTTCTCTTCCGGCGGGGGCTCGCCCACGACCTTCATGAGCTCCGGCCTGATGGGCGTGTCCATGGTGTCGATGAGCGTGACCCAGTTGGGGCGCCAGGGCATGGAGCGCAAGCGCAAGATGCGCGCCGAGCGCCGCGACTACCTGCGCTACCTGGCGCAGCTGCGGGGGCAGGCCCGCGCCGCCGCCGACCAGCAGCGCGCCGCCTCGCGCTGGGACAATCCCGAGCCGGCCGCGCTTTCGTCGCTGATCTCGGGTCCGCGGGTGTGGGAGCGTCGGGTCAGCCACGAGGACTTCGGCCGGGTCCGCATCGGCCTGGGGGCGCAACGGGCCGCGCTGGAGTTCGTCCCGCCCCGCACGCGTCCGATCGAGGAACTCGAACCGCTCACGGCGATCGCGTTGCGTCGCTTCATCCGCGCCTACCGCACGGTCGGCGACCTGCCGATCGCGGTCGGGTTGCGCAGCTTCACCAGCGTCGAGTTCGCCGGCGAGGCCGGGCCGGTGTTGGCGCTGGTCCGCTCGATGCTGTGTCAGCTGGCGGGGTTGCACTCGCCGGACGACTTGAAGATCGCGATTCTGACCGACGAGCCGGGCAGCGCGGAGTGGGACTGGTGCAAGTGGCTGCCGCACACGACGCATCCGACCGCCCGCGATGATGCCGGCCCGCTGCGGTTGGTGTCCGACGATCACGACACGTTGATGGACCTGCTCGGCCCGTCGGTGACCGACCGGCCCGACTTCGACCGCACCGTGCCGCCCGGCCCGAACGAGCCTTTCCATGTGGTGGTGGCGTATCGGGCGCAGATCCCGGAGCACTCCCGGCTGCTGGACACGGGTCTGCGCAACGTGGTGTTGCTGGACGTCACCGGCGGCATGCACGGCGGCCCGGACGTGCTGCGGCTGACGGTGACCGGCGACCAGGTCGAGTTCCCCGCAGGAGAATCCACGGGCACGGCCATGGTGGACGCGATGACCGGCGCCGCCGCGGAGACCGTGGCCCGTCAGCTTGCTCCCATGCGCACCAGCGGCACGGTGGACCTGGTCGACGAGCCTTTGGAGAGCAACTTCGACCTGACGGCCCTGCTGGGGATCCGTGATGCCCGGGGTTTCGATGTGCAGGCGCAGTGGCGGCCGCGGCGCAACCAGCGGGCCCGGTTGACGGTGCCGGTCGGTGTGACCGAGAACGGTGAGGTCGTCGAGCTGGACATCAAGGAGTCGGCGCAGGGCGGCATGGGCCCGCACGGCGTGCTCATCGGCGCCACCGGCTCGGGCAAGTCGGAGTTCCTGCGCACGCTGGTGGTCGGCCTGGCCGCGACGCACTCCTCGGAAGTGCTGAACATGGTGCTGGTCGACTTCAAGGGCGGCGCCACGTTCATGGGCATGGACAAGCTGCCGCACACCTCCGCGGTGATCACCAACCTGCAGGACGAGCTGCCCCTGGTCGACCGCATGCAGGACTCGCTGCAGGGCGAGATGAACCGTCGTCAGGAGTTCCTGCGTCAGCACGGTTATTCCTCGCTCTACGACTACGAGAAGGCCCGGGCGGCCGGCACGCAGCTGGCGCCGTTCCCGGTGCTTTTCGTTGTGGTGGACGAGTTCTCCGAGCTGCTGTCGTCCAAGCCGGAGTTCATGGACCTGTTCGTCCAGATCGGACGGTTGGGCCGGTCGCTGGGCGTGCACCTGCTGCTGGCCTCGCAGCGTCTGGACGAGGGTCGCATCCACCGCGTCGAGGGCCACCTGTCCTACCGGATCGCGCTGCGCACCTTCTCGGCCATGGAATCCCGCAGTGTGATCGGCGTGGCCAACGCCTATGAGCTGCCGTCGGCGCCGGGGCACGGCTACCTCAAGATCGACACCACCAACCTGGTGCGGTTCAAGGCGGCCTACGTCTCCGGCCCCTGCCCGGACGGCCCCGCCGGCGCGACCATCTCCCCGCAGGCCAAGGCGGTCGCCGAGATCGCCCCGTTCGGTTTGCGGCCCGGGCGGATCAGGCGTCCCGAGGACGACGAGCCGGAGCAGGTGGAGCAGACCCGAGTGGACTCCGCCAACGACGGCGAGGACAGCCTGCTGGACGTGATCATCGACAAGCTGGTGGACCAGGGGCCGCCGGCGCGCCAGGTGTGGCTGCCGCCGCTGTCCGAGTCGCCGAGCCTGGACGAGTTGCTGCCGGGCATCGTGCCGGACCCGGTGCGCGGCATGACCGCGCTGGACCACCCGGCCACCCGCTCGCTGCGCGTGCCGCTGGGCATCGTGGACCGCCCGTACGAGCAGACCCGCGAGTTGCTGGTGGCGGATCTGTCCGGCGCCAACGGACATGTCGGTCTGGTCGGCGCGCCGCAGTCGGGCAAGTCGACGCTGCTGCGGACGTTGATGTTGTCGCTGGCGTTGACCCACACGCCGGAGGAGATCCAGTTCTACTGTCTGGACCTGGCCGGCGGCGGCTTGGTGTCGACGGCCGGCCTGCCGCACGTGGGCTCGGTCGCCACTCGCATGGAGCGCGACCGCGTGCTGCGCACCGTGGAGGAGTTGGCCCAGCTGCTGGAGCGCCGCGAGCAGGTCTTCACCTCGATGGGCATCGACTCGATGGTGGGGTACCGGTCGGGCCGGTCGTCGGGGGCGATCAAGGACCCGAACGGCGACGTGTTCCTGGTCGTGGACGGCTGGCAGACCCTGCGCTCGGACTTCTCCGACCTGGAGCCGCGGGTCACCGAGCTGGCCGCCCGCGGCCTGGCCTTCGGGGTGCACGTGGTGGTCGCCGCGAACAAGTGGTCGGAGATCCGACCGTCCATTCGGGACCTGCTGGGCACCAAGCTGGAGCTGCGGCTGGGCGACCCGATGGAGTCCGAGCTGGGGGCCAGGGTCGCGGCCCGGGTGCCCGAGCAGGCCGGCCGCGGCCTGACCCACACCAAGTTCCACTTCCTGGCCGGCCTGCCCCGCACCGACAGCTCCTCGGCCACTGACGACCTGACCACCGCGACCAAGGCCGCCGTCGAGGAGATCGCGACCTTCTGGGCCGGCCCGGCGGCGCCGGAGGTGCGCCTGCTGCCGGCCCGGCTGCCGATCGCCGACCTGCCGGCCCCGGAGGAAGCCCGGTTCTGCGTGGGCATCGACGAGCAGCGACTTGCCCCGGTGTGGCACGACTTCGACCAGACGCCGCACCTGTCGGTGTTCGGGGACAACGAGACCGGCAAGACCAACATGCTGCGGCTGATCGCCCGCAACGTCATCGGTCGGTACCAGCCCGGCGAGGCCAAGATCCTGCTGGCCGACACCCGACGGCAGCTGCACGAGGAAGTGCCGGAGGCGTACCGGATCGGCTACGCCGTCGACCCGGACGCGCTGACCGACCTGATCGGCAACGCCGGGGCGTCGATGACGCGGCGCATGCCCGGCCCGGAGATCACGCCGGATCGACTGTCCAAACGGGACTGGTGGACCGGCCCGCAGTTGTTCGTGCTGGTCGACGACTACGACCTGTTCGTGTCGGGCGGCGGCATGGCTTCCCCGATGCAGGCGCTGATCCCGTTGCTGGCCCACGGATCGAGCATCGGGCTGCACGTGATCATCGCGCGCAGCACCTCCGGCGCGATGCGGGCGATGATGGATCCGCTGCTACGCCGCATGTGGGAGCTGGGCAACCCGGGCGTGCTACTGAGCTATCCCAAGGAAGAGGGCAAGTTCCTCGGCGAGGCCAAGCCGCGGCAGCTGCCGCCGGGCCGGGCCCAGCTGGTGACCCGACGTGACATCCGCCTGCTCCAGACCGGAGCCGTGTGATGACGAGGACCGACATGAGCAGCTCAGGACTTGCGGAAACGGGTCAGAACGTGGTGGCCGGTTCCGGTTTCGCCGACCAGGTCCGCGTCACCGTGCACGGCCCGGACGGCCGCGCCGACCTGGCCGTTCCCACCGCGGCCACGATCGGCCTGCTGGTGCCGGCGGTGGCCGGGCACGTCACGCGGCAGCCCGAGGAGGGTAAGTCCTGGGTGTTGCAGCGCCTAGGCGAGCCGCCGCTGGACTTCGACGCCACGCCCGAACTCGCCGATCTCCACGACGGCGACGTGCTGTACCTGCGATCGGCCGAGGATCCGCTGCCGGAGCTGACCTATGACGACCTGGCCGACGGCATCGCCGAGTCCATCGCCGCCCGCGCCGACCGCTGGCAGTCACGGTCGACCCGGCGAATCCTGCTCGGACTGGCCGCGATGGCCGCGGTCGCGCTGGGCGCGGTGGTGGTGCTGGCCGGTGGATCCGGCGGGCCACCTTCTGTCTACTGTGGACTAATTGTCCTCGTTCTCGGCGGTGTCGCCGTTGCGGCCCAGCGGTTCGTGGCCGACACCACGCTGTCGGTCGTGGCCGGCGCCGCTGCGTGCGGATTCGCCGGGCTGGCCGGTTTGCTGACTCCCCAGGACCCAGCGGATATCGGTCCGGTGTCCCCGTCGGGTGTGTTGTTCGCCGGACTGGCCGCCGGCGCGGTCGCCGCGGTGCTTGGCCTCGCCACGCCGCGTGCGACCGCGGTCTACGCGACGATCGGCGCGCTGAGCGCGGCGGCGGTCGCCGGCTCGGTGCTCATCCTGACCACGGCACTGGATGTCCCGGGGGTGGCAAGCGTCGTCACGCTCGTGCTGTTCCTGCTCGGCGCGTACGGGCCCCGGCTGGCCATTCGGTACGCGCGACTGCGGGCGCCGAACCTGCCCCGCACGGCCGAAGAACTTCAGCAGAGCGTCGATCCCGAGTCGGCGTCGGCGCTCGCCGGGCGCGTGGCGGTCGCGGACGGACACCTCACCGCGATGATCCTCGCCAGCTCTGTCGCGGCCGTCATCGACGCTGTCCTGCTCGTCCGGACACCGGGCTGGATCGGTGTTGTGCTGCCACTGCTGATCGGCTCGGTCGCGCTGCTGCGGGCGCGATCCCTGCGGTCGGTGTGGCAACGCGGCGGGACGATCTGGGCCGGCGCGCTCGTGCTGTCGATCGTGCTGGTGTCGACGGTCACCTCCGCGTCGACGGCCGGACGAGTGGCCGCCCTGGTGATCCTGCTGGCGGCGTGCCTCCTGCTGCTGTTCAGCGCCTGGAGGCTGCCGACCGCGCGGCTGCGCCCGATCTGGGGGCAGCTCGCGGACATGGCCGAGCTGTGGAGCGCGATCGCCCTGATTCCGCTGCTGCTCGTGCTCACCGGCACGTACACCTTCTTCCAGGCGTTGGGGGGTTGAGCCGATGCAGAGCCGACGCGATCACGTGCAGGCCTACCAGTTCGCCACCACCCGGCTGGCCACCGCCCTGGTCACCGGCGAGGTCAGCACCTCGGAGCAGCCGATGCGCCGGTCCGGCATGGGCTTCGTGTTCGGCGCCGTCGTCGCGGCGCTGGTGTGCGGGATCTTCGCGGTGATCGGGCTCATCAGCCCCGGCGCGGCCACCGACTGGAAGCTGCCGGGATCGATCATCCTGGAGAAGGAGACGGGGAACCGGTACCTGTTCCTCAACGGCACGCTCCTGCCGACGCTCAACACCACGTCGGCGATGCTCTACTACGCCGGCGGCAAGACCCAGCCGGTTTTCCGCACCGTGTCGCAGGCCTCGCTCGCGGGCGTCCCGCACGGCCGCGCGGTCGGCATCCCCGGGGCTCCGGACTCGTTGCCAGGGGCCAAGAACCTCCTGCCGGCACGGTGGGCCCTGTGCGTCGCACCAGACCAGGGCGCGCCGTCGATGGTGGTCGAGCTGGGCGGTGGCGCCGGCGCGACGCCGATGCCCGCGGACGAGAAGATGCTCGTCGTCACGCCCGACGGCGCCGAGTACGTGGCGTGGCACGGCGCCGTCTACCCCATCGCCTCCCGGACCGTGCAGGTCGCGCTCGGGCTGGGCGACGTGCCGCCGACGGTCGTCCCGCCGAGCTGGGTCAAGACCGTCCCCTCGGGCGGCACGATCGACATCCCGGCGATCCCCGGCGCGGGCGGGCCCGGCCCGGTGATCGAGGGCCAGCCCACCACGACCGGCCAGCTGATCTCGACGGTCATCAACGGCCACACGCAGTACTACGTCTTATTCGGCGACGGCGTCGCGCCGCTCAACACCACCACGTTCGCGCTGCTGGCGGCGTTGGCGCCGGCGTCGCAGCTGCGGGGGATCAGCGCCGCCGCGCTGGCCGCCCTGCCCGTGTCAGCGCAGAGCGCGCTGCTGCGGGCCGTGCCCGACCTCGCCGCCGCACCCCTGTACCAGGCCGGGCAGTCGGCGGTGTGCGCGCAGCAGTCCTCGTCGGGCAGTGTCGTCAGCCCCGGCACGCTGGTCACCGAGCAGCTGGGCGTGCCCACCGGCACGACCCTGAAAGTGCCGGCTGGCAAGGGGATGCTCGCTTCGGCGCCGGCGCCCGCCACTGGCGGCGGCCAGGAGTTCCTGATCACCGATGTGGGCGTGAAGTTCGCACTGTCGAAGGAGGCGGCCCAGACCCTTCAGCTCCCGGACACGGCCGTGACGGTGCCGGCGCAGGTGCTCGCCGCCATAGCGGCCGGCCCGAATCTGGTGACGGGGTCGGCCGTGCTCGCCGCGGGCCGCACGGGAGGGCAGTGACATGGCGCTCGGGACGAAGCTGCTGGCGTGGGCCGGCGAGGTCAGCGGCGCCCTGCCGAAGGTCGTCTGCGTCGAGGCGGGGCACGGCCTGCTGGTGCATCTCGAGCACCGGCTGAGCCAGTCGGCACTCACCTTCGCCCGGACGATCGTGAAGGACCCCGACCACACCGTGGTGGTCATCGATGTCCCGGCCGACGGCCCGGTCGCGCTGTGGCAGGCGATCGAGTCGATACTGCGCAAACGGCGCGGCAGCTTCCGGATCGTGTTGGGCGAGCACACGCGCGAGACGGCGATGATGACCGCCCAGTGGCTGGCCGAACGCCTCGGGCGGGCGGTGGTGGTGCCCGACGGCGACGTCGTGATGGGCGCGGGCGGCACCCTGTTCAGCCCGCCGCTGGGCGGCGCCGGCTGGTTCCGCTTCGAGAAGGGGTTTCCGCCGAGGCGCGAGGCGCGCCGCTTTCCCGAGCCCGCCTGGGTTTTCGCGGGCGCGGAGCACATCTGGCGGCCGGGGCCGGTCGGCCTGGTCGAGCCGCTGCCCGCGGGCGTGTGGGTTCGGCCCGCCGATTCCCCCGACGACAGCCGGCCCCTGCTGGTCTCGGGCCTGCCCACGGATCGCGAGCTGCTGACGGTGGTGCTCGGCGCGCCGCGGGGCAGGCCGGTGCCGTTGGCGGAAATCGCCCAGTTCTGCCGCTCGGCGCCGCCGGAGAGCCGCGACCGGCTGCGATTCGTCCAGTACGGCCCGGTGGCAGCGCCGCGGCCGTCGGTGGGACAGGCACTCGCGGACCAGTTGGGCCTGCCGGTGACGTGCTACGGCGGCGTGCCGGCGGCGGAGGGCGATCTGCGGGTCATCGGCCTCGACGGCCAGCCGGGCTGGCGGTCCTTCGCCCGTGAGTTGCAGTACCGGCCCAGGATCGCCGCGGCCGGCCGCATCGTGCCGCCGGAGCTGGTGGCCTACGACAGCCCGGTGCCGGGCGCGGCGGAGATGTCGCCGGGCGTGTTCTGGTACTCGCCGGACGCCGTCGTCGAAGTTGTCCAAAGTGGACTGTGGATGCGCTCGCCGTCGGCTCCCGTCGAGGCGGACATGGTGCGGTCGGCGCCGGTCGACCCCGCTCACGGCAACGTCGTCTTCGACACCGGGAGCCCGGGCGGCGCCGACCGGATGCGGATGCTCGCCCGCGAGCTGGTCTTCCTCCTCGACCCCGCGATGCGCCGCATGTTCCGGGTGCTGCCCACCAACGCCGTGCTGGCCGGTGCGCGCCGCGTCGCCGCGACCAGCACCGCGAATGCCGCCCCGGTCCGGATTCGGCCGAGCCTGTCGACGAACCCGCCCCTGTTGCCGGGCCGAAGCGTGGTCGACACCCGGAAGGAAGTCGCCGCGCCCGCCGCGCCCCACCACGTCGTCCCGCTACAGGCCCCCGTCGCACCGGTATCGCCTCCGCTCGTGGTGGATGTGGCCACACCGCCGGAGCCCGCGCTGGCGGCCGAGCGAACCACGGTCATCTCGGCTGCGGCCATCGCGGCGGCCATTCCAGCACCACCCGTCGGCCCCTTCGACGACGACGCCCCGGGCACCGAGGTGCTCCGGACGCCGATACCGGTCGAGGAAAGCGTAGTGGCGCCGGCCTTGCCCACAGGACTGCGACTGGAGTCATCGGCGCCGGGGCCGCAAGCCGTGCTCGCCGCGGTGAGCCACGCTGTCCCGGAAGTCGCTGTCCCGGAAGTCGCTGTCCCGGAAGTCGTGGTGCCGGAAGTCGTGGTGCCGGAGCCGGAGGCCCCGGCCGAACCAATGGCAGCGCCGGCCAAGCCGGTGTCCACAGGCGACGGTCGACTGGCGTTCGCGGTGCAGCCGGTGCCCGTGGCGGCCGCGAGCGCCGTGCCGCCGACCCGCGGTCTCGCCGAGGAACGGGCCTGGTTGCACAAGGCGCTGAACGACCAGTACGACGTGGCCGCGAGCACGGTGTCCCGGATGTTGTCGGAGGTGCCTGGTCTGCGCGTGGGCATGGAGGCCGACGAGGTGCTGGCCGACCTGGTCGCGGTGCGGCTCTATCTGACCGGCGACAGCGAGGGCGTGGACCGTGCGGTGCGTGCCGCGACACCCGGTCCGCACGTGCCGATGGCGCGTTGCGTGGCTTCTGGCCTGCGGCGGTTGCCCTCCTTCCGTGGCGCGACCCAGCTGTGGGCGGCGGCTGGGCAGTCCGAATTGGACTGGTACCGCGATCGCGCGCTGGTCAGCGAATGGGCGTTCCTCACGGCGTCCACCGCCAGCCGGCCGGCGCGGGCGGGTGAGATCGAGTTCCGGATCTGGGCCATGACCGCGCGCCGGACCCAGCTGATCGACGCACGGGTGGCCGACCAGGTGCTGTTCGTGCCGGGCACCAGCTTCAAGGTGCTGGAGGTGCGGGACGAGCCCAGTCCGGTGGTGCTGCTGCGGGAGCTGTCCAGCGCCGAGATCGGCGAGGACGGCGAGGTCAACGCCGGCCGCAGCATGTTCGACGACCTCGCGCTGAACGGCCTGGACCAGGCCGCCCAGGAATGGGCCGCACGGGCGGACACGACCGCGTCGCGGCTGACCGCGAGCGCCCCGCCCGGACTGGTTCACGTCGCGTCGGAGAGGACGAGCGCATGAGCCGCCAGGTCCTTCAGGTGCCGGGCGCGTTCCGCACCATCGCCGAGGCGCTGGCCCGGGCCGGCGACGGCTCGGTGATCAACGTTGCCGCCGGCCGCTACGAGGAGACGCTGACGATCACGCGAGTGGTCAGTATCAGCGCCGAGCGGGGCCCGGGCACGGTCCAGCTGCACTCCGCCACCGGCAGCACGGTCGTGGTGGCGGGCGGCGCGGTGCAACTGTCCGGTTTGGACATCGCCGGCAACGACCCCGAGCTGCCGGTGCTGGACGTGCGGCATGGCGAGGCGGCGCTGGACAACTGCCGGGTCAGTGGCGCGGCGTGGACCACTGTGCTGGCCAGGAATTCCGGCGTGGTGGCGACACGGCAGTGCCGGGTGGAGAACCTGTCCGGCGCGGGCATCGTCGTCACGTCGGCCGGTGGCAGCTCCATCGAGGAGACCGTGATCGCCGAGGTCGGGTCCTCTGCCATGGTCGTGGCCGAGCACGGGCGGGTGCAGGTGCGCGGCTGCGTGTTCGACCGCGTCAAGGGCAATGGCCTGTGTGTCAATGGTTCCGGCGTCGGTCGAGTGGAGGACACGAAGATCGTCGGCGCCGGCAAGCCGGCGATCGTGATCGAGCAGGACGCCCGGGCCGAGCTGATCCGGGTGGAAGTCCGGGACAGCGCCAGCCTGGACGCCTACTTCACCAGCGCCGGCGCGGTCACGGTGACCGACTGCGCCTTCACCGGCTCCGGGGGCCAGTCGGTGCATGTGGCCAACGGCGCGCGACCGACGCTGCGCGGCTGCACGTTCACCGGCGCGGCCCGGCAGGCCGTGCACGTGACCGGCGGGGCTCGGCCCCGGATCGAGAACTGCACGATCACGGAGAGCCCGGTCGGACTGCTGGTCGACGCCGGCGCCGAGCCGACGGTGACGAACCTGACCGTAACGAAGGCCGAACAGTCGGCCGTGTTGGCCAGTGGCGGCGGCAAACCCCGTATCGAAGGACTGTCCGTCACCGGTGGAAATGTCCGGGTGGTCGACTCCACGATCAGCCTCTCCGACGCCACGCTCGCCGCCGACGGCGGCAGCCTGTTCGCCCTCGAAGGTGCCTCGGTCGGACGGGTGCACGACCTGCGGGTGCGGACCGCGGCGGAGGCCAAGCTCGTGCTGTCGGGCACGGCGAAGGCCAGCTTCTCCTCGGTGATGTCGACGGGATGCTCGATCGAAGTCGGCGCGGGCTGCCAACTTTCCCTTGACGGCAGCGAGGTGCAGGACGTCAAAGGTGCCGGCATCGTCGTCGAGGTCGGCGGCACGCTGCGAGCGACCCGTTGCCGGGTGCACCACAATTCCGGTCCTGGCATTGACGCCCAGGGCGGCGGAGTGTCCGAACTGGACTCCTGCGAGATCTTCGACAACGAGGGCACTGCGCCGAGTGCCCACCCCGCGCCGGCGCCGACGCCCCCAACGTCGGCGCCGGCGGCCGGCGCCGGACCGGAGGAGTCGACACCCGAACCGGCTCAGCGGCACGGTGACGGCCCGTTGGCCGAGCTGCACAGCCTGGTCGGCCTGGACTCGGTCAAGGCGGAGGTCACGGGCCTGATCAACCTGAACCGGATGGCGCAGCGGCGGGAGCAGATGGGCCTGCCGATGCCGGCGTTGAGCCGGCACCTGGTGTTCGCCGGCCCGCCCGGCACCGGTAAGACCACGGTCGCCCGCCTGTACGGCTCGGTTCTGGCGGAATTGGGGATCCTGCGCCAGGGCCACATGATCGAGGTCGCGCGGCAGGACCTGGTGGCGCAGTACATCGGCGCCACCGCCATCAAGACCACCGAGGTGTTCGAGAAGGCCCTGGGCGGTGTGCTGTTCATCGACGAGGCGTACACGCTGACCAGCCAGTCCGGCGGCTCGGGTCCTGATTTCGGCCAGGAAGCCGTGGACACGGTGATGAAGCTGATG
>Ga0307511_10006472_pt1 | contig 11799 bp, 7 predicted proteins | sample 13_EM_MG_FD_200266 | JGI IMG/M metagenome (GOLD analysis project Ga0307511, IMG submission 200266) | Populus trichocarpa ectomycorrhiza microbial communities from riparian zone in the Pacific Northwest, United States - 13_EM | ecosystem: Host-associated > Plants > Roots > Unclassified | place...
TTATATGACACGACAATTTTCTTCTAATCATGAACTGCAACCCAACGCGCACAAAATTGAAGAGCTCGCTCGAGTTCTACTCCTAAAACGAATCCAAAATCATCTACAGATTGACCTTGGAGTAGAATGATTAGTCATAACACATGCCTCGGATTCAATCCACCGAAAGAGAAGTGGTAGAACACGCATTAATAAACCTTTCAATTTGATAATGAGACTCACCAACCACACTAACTACTAAGTATAAATTAACACTGGAAAACACTCTTAATCCCCATCATCTTCTTCAAAACTCTCTTCTGGCTACCTCATGTATCAAATGGGAAGCATTTCTTCAAACAACAAGAGCATATTCCACATCTCAATCCTCTTCCTTCCGTGTTTCACTTGCCTGACTTATTGCCAAGACTTTCAAGGCCTGTCTCCATTGATATCACCTCCATTAATTCCAGAAATCTTAAACTTCTTAGACCAAAGGCTTGCCTTAGTATATCCAATAATCCAAGACTTCAAGAACACTATCACCTCTGATCCCCTTGACATCACTCAAACTTGGGTTGGCGCGGATATATGCAACTACAAAGGCTTCTACTGTACTAGTCCACCTGATAATGACTCTGCCATTACCCTTGCTTCCATTGATTTCAATGGATTCCAGCTATCTGCCCCTACTCTCGATGGCTTCATTGATCAACTCCCTGACCTTGCTCTCTTCCATGCCAACTCTAACAAATTTTCTGGCACCATATCACCAAAAATCACCAAACTACCATTTCTTTATGAACTAGACATAAGCAACAATAATTTCTTTGGCAGTTTTCCCATGGAGGTTCTTGCAATCCCTGCCCTATCATTTTTAGATATCCGATTCAATTTCTTTACTGGAACAGTTCCTCCACAAGTATTCACTCAACGCCTTGACGTACTCTTCCTCAACAACAACAATTTTATGCAAGGACTCCCTGAAAACCTAGGCTCGACCCCAGTGCTTTACCTCACCTTGGCTTACAACAAATTTATCGGTCCAATCCCACGCAGCATCATTAAAGCTTCCGCGACATTAACTGAAGTGCTGTTCTCGCACAACTTACTTACAGGTTGCCTCCCATATGAACTAGGTTTTTTGAGAAAACTAGTCCTTTTTGATGCTAGTTACAACTTCTTAACCGGTCCTTTACCATGCTCGTTGGGATGCTTGGCTAAGCTTGAACAGTTCAATTTGGCCAGCAACTTATTGTATGGACAGGTGCCAGAGGTGGTGTGCGCATTGGGGAAATTGGTGAATTTGTCACTTTCAAGTAATTATTTTACAAAACTAGGGCCAAAGTGTACGAAACTAGAGAGGAGTGGCGTTCTTGATATTAGAAAAAATTGTATTCCTGATCTTCCTGGTCAGAGATCAGCGCGGGAGTGTGCGGCTTTCTCCTTGCACCGTAGGTATTGCTCAAACCCTGCTTCGTTCAACTTCATTCCTTGTAAGGTTCCATCATTGAGTCATCCTCAGATTGGAACAAAGAGAAATTTGGTCGGTTATAGTGCTCTTTTGAGACAGGCAGTTGAATTTCCAGGAAGAAACTAAGAATGTATGAAAGGTTTGTCTAAACAATGTAAAGGTTCATATACAAGCTGCACAAACTTCATGCTAATACGAAATTACGAATCGCAAGAATGGTCCCGAAAAAACATATGCAAGCTGTACTGTTCACAAAACAAATATCGCTACTTGAAATCGTTCCTTCTAGACTGGGTATGTGTTGTAGTTACCTTTAATTGCGCATAGGCTGTGTGGCACAAGGGCAAACAAGATTGACCATCATCAAATTAAGGGCTCGACTGATTATGGTTGTAAAGGACTAATTATGGTGGTCCGAGAGGGACCGTGGATGCATCATTAAACAATAAAAAGATACACTAACTTCAAGCACTTGACAGACAACTCCAAGGAGTAAAATTGGTTTCTTGCCCTCCCTAATTTTCTCCTGGATAGTTACAACAATGTGTATCAACATACATCTCGGGTATGTAATATCGTTGGTGGATTTAAAATCCAAATGCAGTCCATCTGGGCCTATCTCAGGCTTACCAATTCTCAATCCGCTCGGATTAGCATAAGCCTCTGAGTTCAACTCGGTCCTGCTATGGTGACCAGGAAAGTTCAACCAAGCACGGTGCTTGAGAAACCGCAGATGCGCCCTGTGAGGCAAACAGATGATTTGGTGGTTCGCGTATTATTAACGAGAAATTTTAGATTACTTCGTAGGTGATTAGACGAAGTCGTCAGATTTCAGAGGATGATGGGGTTCTTTACACAGTTAAGAAGGACTGGAGATGTAGAAGATGGTTGATGTATCTACAAAACAGATCTCCTATACAGGATGGGGGGGTTTTGCAGTCATAAGTTTAGTGTATAGGGAGGAAATGTATAAAATCAAGCAAGGATTTGAGGGAAAATATTGGGAAGAAGAAGATCCTTGAATCCTAGACCTCCTTGTTCTTTATCCAGGCATAGAACTTATAATGTGGATAATGTTTAAAATTATAGAAAATTACAATTTCAGTGCACAACCTTTGATTTGTGTTCCTTTTTTAGTGCTTAACGTTTTATCTTATATTTAAGTAGTTTATCTCTAATTTTTTTTCAATTTAAGTTTTTTCCATGATTAAAGATCGTTAAACATTGATGTGGTTAGTATCAATTGACACGTGAATCATATTATATTGGCACTTAGCAAGATTACGATCTCTAATCTCTAAGTTCTTTTCTTCTTTGTATATGTTTCTTTTTAAAAATGAACTTATATAGTAAATATTGGTAATTACTATTAAAATGCTCTGGAGTTGTTTGGATTGGTTCGCTGTATTTTTCATGAATGTGTTAGTTTTGTTAATTAGCTATTAAGATATGATTATGAAAGAATCTAATTATTAAAAATAACCCCAGAATAGTCATGCTGTTAAAAAAACCACGGAGCTCCATTCCACCGGGGAGTTTCAACAAAATTTAAATGGAAATTTTTATTTAAAATAATTTTTAAAAGTGTAGTTGTAATTATTTTTAAAGTATTTTTTTTAGAAATATATTAAAATAATATTTTTTATTTTTTAAAAATTATTTTTAATATCAATCCATCAAAATAATATACAAATATTAAAAATATATTAATTTAAAATAAAAAAAATTAAATTTAAAGAAAAATTAAAATACAAAATCTAACAGAGCTAAAAAACCGGATCTCGCAGTCCCGTAAGAGCTAACGGGGACCTCCCAAGAAACATACATGAGCCTCAAGGACAATAACTAACCAAGTAAAGCATGCCAGTCCAAATTATATTATCAATCGTTGTACCTCACCGACACAAATTTCTTGTTTCCAGCTCTGTCAGTGCCTTGACGTACGCTTTGGTCACGTGCATCACGTGACTAAATTCAAAAGTAAGAGAATTCTTTTGAAAAAAATACCTGCGAGTCATACTCATCAGTATATCAGTCCCTAAACTCGCTAGAGTGTTTGTTTTAGTCACTAGACATGTTTTTTAAAGTGTGTTTTAATTATTTTTTTATCTAAGACAAATTAAAGTTATGTTTTTTATATGTTTTTTTAATAATTTTAATGTATTGATGTTAAATTAAAAAAATTATTTTGAAACATTATTATTTAAAAAATATTTTTGAAAATTACATGGTACCACATTACTGACCATAAATCTTGTTAATTTCTCACATTATGTATCTTAAAATAACAAGTTCATGCATCATTTTCCTTACAGTAAAATTGAGTTTTTTTTAACCCGTGTTAATTAGTAAAATACTATATTTACAAAGATAATTGGATAGTGTTAGGACATTCAAAACTTTGTTATCATTTCTTTCACTTAGCAACATGGAGAAACTGATCCCAATATCATATCTTTTTTTAACAGAAAGAAGCTCTTTTATTTGATTCTCTCATTATATTGTTTTAATCTACATGTAATAGATATTTTTAATTATTAAATAAAAGAGTTGATGTGATTTATTTTGTGAATTAACATGACAAAATCTTCATTTTATGTTTTTCCTTATTCGTATATTTGAAATATAATATGGTAAAATTATTTATAAAATCTCATTTTTTTTCTAACCAGATTTAATGATTTTACAGTCATGGAAACCGCAGAAAGCTTGGGGAGGAATTAGCAAGATTATAAAGACTGGGGACTGATCTGTTAGTCACTGTGCAATCTGGGTACTGATTTGTAGTTCGCCAAAAGAAAAGAAAAGAAAGTGATAATATCATAATAGAGCAGTCCATGTTTTTTGCCTGGCGTATTATCTGGCACCTGCATCACCAATCCCATGAAAACCTCACGAACCTTCTTGTCTGAACTCTCTTGCAGACCAATACCAGGGCGCGTTGCAAACCATACAGATAAGGAGCGCGTGTGGATTCCAATATTCCAAATGTAAAAATCAATCGAGAGAGAAGTCCTAAAAGCAAGAAGTCAGCTAAAGCTCCCCTGAGCCCCTGTTACCGTCACCGACACAATAGTATTCTTTACCCTCTTCGCTCCCTCTCCTCTTCCTGTTTGGGTTAACGCATTTAATGGTGGCTAAATTTGGAAGTTTACAAAAGTGTTTCCTTTCAGAAATGTGAAGAGCAATGAGATAGACATTTTAGCGCTCCTTTAGTATTAAAAGGTTGTTAGAAGGTCTAATGAAGTGTCCGCTTGAGTTGAATATGCTTCTTTTGTTTAACAGGCCAACACTTTAAACTAATAAAAGATTAGAGGCTCATGAACAGTTAACCAGTCACGTTTTGGTTTCAAAACTCCCACCTTTTCTTAGCAACCAAACAGGGTAAGACATTGAGTGAAAAAGGCCTTTGCTAATCCAAGAATCAGTCACATTTTGGTTTCAAAACTCCCACCTTTTCTTAGCAACCAAACAGGGTAAGACATTGAGTGAAAAACGCCTTTGCTAATCCAAGAATTAGCCACATTTTCGTTTCAATATTCCCTTCCTCTTCTCATCAATCAAACGAGACCAGACATGAAAGTAAACTGAGAAACACGTTTTTTCCATTCCAAGATTAATGGCCCATTAATTGTCAATCATACACTCTTTTTTTCTCGAAATTCCACCTCTTTTCGCATTGACCAAACATGATTAGACGTAAAGGTAAATTGAGAAAAAACGCTGTGGCTATTCCAAGACTCATGGCCAGTTAATCAACAATCAACTAGTCATATTTTTGTTCCAAAAATCCCAGCTTTTCTCATCAACCAAACAGACTATACATAAAAGCAAGATTTTGAACAGCGGGCACTTGATTTTTCATGCTTGATTTTGAGGATTTTTTTGGCAGTTTAAGTCCTATAAAAACTACATTTCTATATTAAAAGAAAGAAGGAAAGAAAGATATGCGATGGTACAAGTAATCACACAAACCCCTGATCTCAATCATCAAAATCATCATCCCCAGATGATAAAGATGCCGTCTTTGTTATTGAAGTTGGCAATGATGATGACAAAGATGTCGAATTTTTGCAGAACTCAAAGCAATTAGCTTCCTTTCTCTCCAACACAAAATGTCCCAGTGAATCAATAGTCTCTACCAGATTCTCTTCACACAGAAACTCTTCACTATAAACCCCCTCAACTTCTCTATCAATTTCATGCACAAAAACATGTGTCTTCTTGTTGCCTCCTCTCTTACTCCTTGCCATAACAGCAGCAGTGAATATTGGTGACATCCTCCCTGGAGCCGCCGCGAAATACCCACGAGGCCCATCGATTAAAATCACATCCCAAGAGATTTCATAAATGTGATTAGGCATGTCATTTATGCCAAGCTTACAATCAGAGAAGAGTAGATTTTGTACAGGCCTGCAGTCACCATTAACTTGCCCCTTTGTCACTAATAAAAGATCACTCATTTCACTAACTTTGGAGGTGAATTGTATATCATAAGCTTCGATATCAGGGTGGTCTTTTTCAAAGTTCGAAACAAAGTACTCACTTTCATCAAGAAAGATTGTACGACCATGGAAATTGAGTGATTTCCACAGAAGGGTCTCGTGGGTCAGGCCAAAAACGAGGAAATTGCAATGAGGGGAGCAGTTTTGAAGGGTGGTGACGATGGTGGAGAGTTCAGCAGATGACATGTGGGGTGTTGTGGAGTTGGCTGTGGAGGCGTAGTGGAGGAGGGCAGCGGTGATGGAGAGTGGGAGAGAGGTGGTGGAGGTGGTGAGAGTTGAAGTTGTGGTGGTTGTAGGGAAGGTGGTGGTGGTGAAGAGAGTGAGAGTGAAAGCTATGGTAAAGGAAGTGACTATGAAGAGTAACCGAAGACGGTGAGAAGAAGGCAGGGTTTTGTGGATTGATGGGTGAAGGAGTATGAATTTCGTGTTAGTGTTTGTCTTCATTTTTCCTTGAGGTGAGGATTTGAAAGTTGAAACAGACAAGGTTTAGAAGGGTTCAAGTTTTGAAATCTCTCTCTCTCTCTCTCTCTCTCTACTTTCTTTAACTTGGAATGAGAGAGGGAGACAGAGGAATCAACGGGGGAGATTAGGAGGGTAGTACGCCAGTCCCAAGGAGAGAGGTGAAAGGTACTGTGGCGGGGATATAAATTTGTATGCTTTTTTTTTTCAATGTATATCAGAAAAAAGTTATTTTAAATTTTAAATTTAAAAAATAATTAGATATTTTCTAACTATGATAAATATTATTCCCAGTCTCGAATTGAGATAAAGATAACATCAATACATATAGTATTTAACTATAAGACATCATAATAATAAACAAATGTGCATGTACGTAACATTGCAATGTATTTTTTTTAATTAGTTTCTAATTATTCCATTGGATTTTTTATACTTGTGTATCTCTTAGGAAGTGTATGAATCATATCTTCCTAGGTAATTATATTTCCTAATACACGTTTTTTTTATGATTTAGAAATTAAAAAAAAATCCTAAAAAGGAATTAGCAACAAAAATAACTTTTATAACATATATGCATTTGTGTAGTATTGTTATTTTTTTTAATTAATTTCCAAATATTCAATAGATATTTACGTATAGTTAATCTAAAATATTGTTGTGAAAATAAATGTATAAATCACGTCTTTCTAATTGATCAGAATGGCAAGAATAATTTATATTATAGTACATTCATTTTTTTTTTAGTAGTGACCATGGATTTTGACTAATTTTATCTTTATCACGACTTAATAATGATACTGGATTTATTTTCTTAAAATCATGTCTTTTAAAAATAAATAAATATTATCTTTATCGTAATTGTGAAAAAAAAAAGATGATATTTATTTATTTATAAATTAAATAATTTAAATATCTTTTAAAAAAATTAATGAAATTAATTTTATCATATTTTTTAAAAGAATTCATGAATTACACATGCAACTCTTTAGATTATACTATTTTTTTAAATAATTTTAACCGTATTATTTCTTAAAATAAAATCATTGTGCTAATTTGAAGAAAAACTATAAATTTGCGAGGGTCTTGGACTGAATTGAAGTTATATTACAAGAAATGAAGCATATTCTAATTTGGTTTAATTTTTAACAACAACACTGCTTCTTTCCACGTTCAGGGACGTTCCATGCAACGCATTGAGATATTTGGTTATGCAAGCCCAAGAATTTTGCTAATTTTGACTTGCCAAGATCTGACGTTAATTTGGCATGTATTTAAACTTTAAAAAAAATGGAAAAACTTCAATTTCCACCCAGAAATCGCGAATTCAAAAATTAGAAGAAAAAAATCTAGATAAAAAGTTCTTTGATGGTGGGTTTTTTTTTTTTCATTTAATTATTAGGTACAGAAATGGGGCAAGGGACTGGGAGAACCAGTCGTGGAGGGACAGGGTCATTAAAGAGGGGCTGGAAACTTTTGAATAAAATAATGTTAAAACATTAGAAAAACTAGCATGAATGGTAGGAAAGAAGAGACAGGCTAACAGAAAAACAGCACGGCATTGTTCCGAGTCTCGTGTAGTAAAGAGCGTAGTTATAAATCTGGTTGGGTTTTTTTCCGGCCAGGAAACCAGATTTTAGATCATATGGTTCACTGGAGTCATTTATATATATATATTTGTGATTTTAATATAGTACATTAAATATTTTTGAAATAATATATGTGTGTATAGATTATATATATAAAAAATGTAGTATAATTATCTGATGTTGAAAAGTAAAAAATAATTCAAGTAGATATAAGTTATAAAAAAAATACGAAGCATAGTATATTTATCGCAAATTGAAAACTGAAAAAAACAATATATATTTATGTAGGCTATAAAAAAAAAATGTGAAGTGTGGTATAGTTATTCCATTTTAAAAAATTAAAAATCAATCTATGTGTATGTAATCATATATAGTTATTTCATGTCAAAAAATTATGAAACAATACATATAGATGGAAGTTATAAAAAAAATATAAAGTATAGTATAGTTATCTCATATTGAAAAAATAAAAAATAATTTATATGAATATAGATTATATATAATTATATCATTTCAAAAAGTTTAGAAACAATCTAAGAATATAGACTGTAAAAAAAAATGTAAGATTAAGTATTAATAAATTAATTTTATATTTATTTGATTATATTAAAAAATTAAAAAAAAAATCAAATCTCACCCTTATGCTAAATCACCATAGTTTTAAGTTGACCTGATCCATGTGCGATGACTAATCAATTTAATGCCGATATCATTCACCTGATTAATGTTTCTCACATTTACACACACTAATCACTCATTAATATACCAATTTGATTTGGTTTTAGCGAGAGATTTTCAAGAGAAAAGGAGAGAACTCTTTGATTTCCTTTTCCCTCACAGCCAACGGCTTCCAAACTTCCTTGAGAAGCTTTTTTTTTTAAATAAAAAAAACCTCGATGCCCCTTTTCATTTTTTTGTGTTATCTTTTACTTTTGTGTTTGATATTATATTTTGAAAGTGTTTTTTAAAAAAATTAAATTTATTTTTTATTCAAACTAATATTTTTTTTGATATTTTCATAACATTTTGATATGCTAATGTCTAAAATAATTTTTTAAAAATAAAAAAATATTATTTTGATGTGTTTTGAAATGAAAAACACTTTGAAAAGCAACCGCTACCACGCCCCCAAACACACTCGTTTCATTTTATTTTTAATACTAAATTCATTTATTCCAGTATTGGAAATTTCTATTCAATTATACCCAACCCATTTTATTTTATTTCTTCATCATTTTGTGCTACCCAGTTGTTACCGTTATACAATATCTTGTAACTTTCAGCCAGTGTTTACACTGAGCATATTGAAGTAGTATTAACAAAAAGATGGGATTGTTCATTATGACGGTGTTGGGAATGCTTGTTCATCCACGAGCATCCCAGATCTATCTACAAGTCGGGGTTATATTGATGTTGTCACCTACACAAACTTATTCTCGAGTTAGACAAGTTGGGTTGGTAGTGTAAGTCTATCTACGAGCGTCCCATGTTTGTCCACAATTTGTGTTGATATTGGTCCTCCTCACCTCTATACGGATACTACAAACCCGTCCTCAAGTTAGACGAATTATGGTGGTGCTCGATCCAGACCCGTCCACGAGTGCTTCATGCCCTTGCACAAGTTGGAGTGATTGTTAGATATAGTTACATGTTATTATATGTCATGAGAATTATAAATTAATGCATAGTTAGTTTAATTTTAATAATATGTTATGTTATGTTAGTCTTTGGTCTAATTTGGTTAATTATAGATGTTAATTGCGTTTTTGAGATAGAAAAACTAGTTATTTGAATTATGCGAATTGTGGTTTTTTGGTAAGAAATTAATGGTCAAAGAAATTGTCTTTAATTATGTCTCTTCATCAAATCACATGTGTTATCTGACTCGTGTATCTCATATTTTATATGCAATTCTTGTGTAGCTAGTAAATGTGACCCACGAGTCACAAATATTAAATGCCACATGCAATTAGCATATATTGAATGCAACATAAATTTAAATTGATTTGAAAATTGCAATAAATAAGTTTCGGTGGTGGGAAGGACATGATTGATGATTGTTAAGATATAAGTCTTGCCAGCGGTGCAAAAATTTATGATTTCTGAGGTGGTTGCACCGAAGTTCAAGGCCAACAAGATAGAAAGCAGCTACATAAGCAACTGATACACTCCTACTTGAAATGTAATTAAAAGAAGAGGTGGCTGTCTCTCTTCTGTGAACAGAAAAGGCAGAGTTGCCTTGTTACTACATTAGTTGCGTTTACCGTGTGTTACTTGTCGTCTTTTATGCATATTCTCAATCAATTAGGACGAAGATCAAATAGATAAGAGAATCATCAAATCAAGTGTTCTAACTGGGCATATAGATGGGAGCACTGCATTAGCAGTTGAAAAGGGAAATTTCCAAGTTCTTTAATTTCAGTGCACAAGCATAGAGAGGATTTTAACTCAAGCCATGTTTTCTGCTCCTGCTCGGTATGACTTGGACTAAACACTCATTAACTGAAATGCTATGGGGTAGGGACTCGGGTCGTAGGGCGGAATGAATTGTTGGCCGACCAAGTTAGAGATATTATGAAAATCTTGAGGGCTTAGTCTTGATTTTTAACTTATCAGTGACTAATATGAAACATACCGAAATTCAGGTTGGGAATTTTATAGGGGGCCACGGCTCCCTCGCATTTGGCTGATGCTCTGCCACTGTTCCTGGGCATGATAAAACTTTTAAGAAGTATTGAAGTGTGTGAACTGTCAATCTTCTGCAATTTAGCCTAATTAGTGGCGTGATCACCTCAAAATCAAATAGTTGTGTGAATTTTGAAGCTCCATTCGCTGGTAGAATTCTATGCGGTTTAAAATATTTTCAGCAAGAAAAACGATCGAGAAACCCCGCAAGTAAGTTTATTGCATGAATGTGAACTTCCACGTATCAAGAGCAACTGACAACTCCGAGTTGACCTAACGAATACCATCTTTATTTGTTTACATGTGAAGAACGAAGCAAAGAATTACGTTGGAGCAAGCAAACAAACACTTAGACAAGTTCTAGAGTTGACACGTCTGCAAGCTACTTTTCGAAACAAGTCTAGGATTTGTAAGAGTGTTATAATTTTTCTGATTTTTCTGTTTCCTATCGAAGCAATTGATTTCACTATTTGTAAGAGTGTTGTAGATTTTTTTAAAAATAGTGTTTATTAATATCATAATAAAACAACATGCCATGTGTTTGCAGTCTTCGGTGTTTCATGAGGGTGGGTTTGAGAACAAAATCAAGCTACGAAAGAACTCCGAACAAGAAAGGATCGATCTAATTTAACAATTCTCAGAGCGTAGGGGTTCAATGACTCGTGATTTTGAAAAAGAAGAATGAAAAGGCGAATACTGTAGTAATAGTTTTGCCAGGGGTGAAAAGACTCATCAGTGTTATCAACCAGGATTGCTCGTTGCCGAAACCCAACGGAGAAAGGACGGGTCATTTCGAGGACAAATTTGAACTTATCCAAAGCACTGTTATTAAATCCGGCCCGGCCCGGCGGGTCAGCCTGGTGGCTGGACCGGTCTGGGTTTAATAAAAGACCGGCTGTGGCAACAGCCCGGCCAAACCCGGGGCGACCCTGCAGGTCGACCCGGAACCCGGGTGACCCGGACGAATTCAGACGAGACCTGGTTTTTTTTTTTTTCAAATGTGGGATTTGAAACCCATTAGTATATATACTCTATGTTCCCATGAAAAAAACCATATTTTTTTCAATGTGGGATAAAAACCTTTTGGTTTAAATATTTAAACTTAAAA
>Ga0307511_10006473_pt1 | contig 11797 bp, 10 predicted proteins | sample 13_EM_MG_FD_200266 | JGI IMG/M metagenome (GOLD analysis project Ga0307511, IMG submission 200266) | Populus trichocarpa ectomycorrhiza microbial communities from riparian zone in the Pacific Northwest, United States - 13_EM | ecosystem: Host-associated > Plants > Roots > Unclassified | place...
TTGCTTTTCTATTATTATTTTTTTAATTGAAATTTTTTATCTATCAAATTTGGTTCTCATTCTTTTGATTGTTACTTATTTTATTTGAAATAATTTATTAAATTGTAATCATTATTATTTTAATTTATCATCTTTCAATTTTTTTATTTGTTAGATTTGATCTCTATTATTTTAATTGTTATTTATTTTATTTGAGATAATTTATGAAATTAGATTTTTTTCAATTTCATTCTCATTCAACTTTTTAATTTGTAATATTTGTTTCTTATTATTTTAATAAACTTAAAAAAATAAAACATTAATAAGTTATTTTTCAGCTTATTTTTTATGACATAACTAAATAGTTGAAAGTATTTTCCAACTTATTTTCCATTATATTATCAAATATAAAAAAATAATTCGCTTTTTAGGAATCTACTTTTCAAGGAAATCACTTTTTTTTAAAAAAAAAACTACTTTCCAACAAATAAACAAGATCTAAATAAATATATATAGTTATAAACAACCATCATAAAACTTCTCAAGCGCAGCAATAAGATGTTTCATAAGTTTAAATACTAAAAAAAATAAAAAAACTTAAGTTCATTACCACTTATAAGTCATATATCTATATGTCCAAAACAAAAATGTTAGAAGGAGAAAAAAAGAGTCTCTACTCTTCTACCTTTCTAGGAAACTGTTCAAAGGAGAATCATTTCGACTCGAAATAAGGATTAGGTGCCGACGATAATGTAGCTCAACTGACAGTAAAATCTCTCTCCTGCTAGAGATCTTGTGTTAAAAAAAAAAAGAAAAAAAAAAGAAAGGATTGGTTCAGAACATCCACCAAGTTTAAATGGATTTACTAACTTTATATTTTGCCAATCGCATCATGAATCCTCGTTCCATGAATTTTATAGTCTTTACCTCCTAGCAGACAATCCTCATTCCAAATTCAGAAAAATTCAGTGTTCATCATCCCTTGCCTATAAGCCATAACAGGTCGAGAAACGTATCAATTGCATAATCAATGTTCTGCAGTAGTAGCTCCTTGTTGCCCAGCCGCTCGAGTTGTTCTGGATCTTCCTCAGACTGTTAAAATATTGCAAGCCTTCAAGTTCAAGATTGGATAGTGGAAATACCATAAACATTCTGTTACACATCTATACAAAGGGAACAAGGATAGATAAATAAAGGTGGCATACTTCTGGTTGTAGCAATGTTTCAATGCCACCCGCAGCAAGATCAGCTGAAACAGTTTTTGACCCTTCCGAGGCTGCCTTAGAGTAGTAGTACTTCACGATGGCCAGTTTTGGGAAAACGTATGCGTACAGAAGAACACAAAGAAGCTCAAAAAATGCAGAGATGGCAAGAAATGAAACTGCAGAGAGAGGTGGAACACAGTTGGCCATACAAATCGAATTGGCAGAAGACTGAAGAGTACACTATCTCTAAAACCAACAATTATCAAGAATTATCAGCAACACATACATGTACGAAGAAAGTATAGGAGTTCAGATTTGTGCTCAATTGCAAAGAGTTTTGAGAACATATTGTTCTTGGGATTGAATAAAATTCTAAATAGCAAGCAAGAGAAATATTGTCATTGGTACTCCATGCACACATGGTAGCAATTAGCAAGCCCCTGAATTCGAAAAGAAGTTAAGAAAACGAAATTTGGGTTAAAAAAGATAAACGCAATTGAGATGAAATTATCGGTTATATGATCATAAATCACTCAAATTGTAATTAGACGTAAAACGATTCCATGGTAACTTGGATCAGCCAGCAGATACTTTAAATGAATTGAAGTACTCTCAAACATCACACAAGCAAGAAATTCAATAGAGATCTCAATAATTAAGTACAAGAAAGTTGCAAGAGAGTAATATAAAGTTATTCGTGAAGCTTCCATCCTTCTTTTATTTAATTAAATTATAAAAATTAAATATAAAATAGTGATAAATTCATGTAAAAGCATGTGATAGAAGTAATATAAAAATATTTTTCATGTTTAAACTTTTGAGTTGAGATTAAAAAAAAAAACGTTTTCTATTTACATGCATAAAAAATAAAGGAAAATTGCATTGCTACTGGGTTTTGGTGGAAAACGAATAGCAGACCTTCCAGAACTATCATCAGGAAACCATTTTCAAGTAAGAGAAATGGAGGTTCATTTTTCACAACTTTTCTTCTAAATAAAATTACATGAAGCAAAATGAAAAGGGGATTGAACATACTGGCTCCCTTGCGAAGTTCATCCTGTGAATTGTCGAATGCTGCTTTTGTAATTAACCTCAAAGCAGAGATTAGAGCTCCAGATGCTGATAAACTAGCGAGAAATGACTGCAGAAGTTCTATACAAGGAAAAGGGTCCAACTAAATTGAACCAAACTCAAATATTTGTGCAGCACAGAAGCACACGAGAAATGTAAACTGACTGTACACTGGCCTGAACAAATTCCGGTTGCATGAAGGAGAGCTCACCAACCATTCCACCGGCCCTGTACATGAGCATCTGCGAGTCCAAATGCCCCACTGAGTGCACAGATTCCAACAAAGGTTCCAAGTCCTCCTTTCCCTGATGACGGTAAGAGTGTGTTTAGTATTTTGTTATTGTGATTTTAAAAAAATAAGTTTAAAAAAATTATTTTTAGTTGTTATTGGTTTAATTAAAATATATATTTAATTAAAATTGTAGTTGAAGTTGCATGTTTAGCAAAAAAAACATGTTCAATTATAATTTTTATTTTGCAATTAGATTTATATATATTTGATTATCAATACATTGTAAAAACAACCATGTAAATTACGATGCTCGTTTTATTATCCTATTAAACTTATTGTAATCTCATCACAAAAATAATCTATACACAAAGAAGTATGTATTTCACTATAATATACTTGTTAATTATTACTTAACTACAAAAACAAGAGCAATTAATTAAATTCATGTACATGTTTCATTCTATTTCATCATTTAATGAATTAAAAAATTAGTTTTTTTCTGTTGGTGTCAAGCATTGATATAAGTCTGTTTAAATACAAACACTCTAAACATTATTGAGATAATTTCAAGCTTTTTTATTCATATAGTTATTTCTTAATCTAAGAAAAATTTTAAAGGTTGTTTTGTCTGTGTCTTTTCAATAATAATACAAAATAAATAAAATTAAAAAACACATGATGAGTGGTTCTGGAAGTATGTAAAAATTGCTTCACCAAAATCTAAGGTAGAATCTCATTTATTAGTAGGTTCTATGAATAAAACCACATCTTTATTTTATAATCAAATACCATATAATTGAGGTTAGAAAAAAACATAACAGCTGCCGCAAAATCAAACGTTACCTAATCCAACTAGAGAAGCATAACAAAAGGGATTGAAAGATTATTTATGTGCTTAGAATTTATGCAGTAAGTCGATGAGAAGCGGAAAATGTAGTTTTTGAATAAAAGGCACCCTCACAACTAAAACCAAAAGAGTGCTGAAGAAGAAAAGAATGTATCCAAAGAAATTCCGCAAACGAGTGTTGATTTTTGCCTCGTAGTATGCAAGAACTGCAAGTGTTCCAAGCGCAAATGGCTGATATATACAAGTGTAAGGACCCTGGAAGAGTGGTATCTCTGCATAGCCAACCAAAAACTATAGTCAAATATCATCTATGCAATCTGAAATTGAAATTCATCCAACAGTTTAATAAAAATTATATTTCCTTTTAATTAGATAAATTTCATATATCTTCTTGAGTTTATATGCCCATTATAAATTATCTTATACAAATTCTAAAATTAATAATTTTCTTATAATATTTCATGCATGATAGGCTTCTTAGCATGAACTCTATATACTATAACATTGAACCACCAATCTTCAACCATAAATTAAAGTGAGTTTGCATGTGACAAATTCTCTCTTCTAATAACAAGGAACGCTGTTTAAATTAAATTAAGCTTCCATCTCTAATAATTATTTAGTAAAAAAAATAATTATGAATTTAGTTTAAATTAAATTTAAATAATTAAATTAAGCTTTCAAATTGAACTAAATTGGTGAAGTATCAGAAAAAATACCAAAATAAAACCCGTGGAAATCAACCATCAATGAGTAGTTTTAAATATGAATTTTATATAAAATTTCCATGGTTAAGAAGGTGGGACCTTTTATATTTTCTATATCTATCATTAAAAAAGTGCTTTCCCTCTAATAAATAAAAAGAAGGAAAGCAACACACAGGTCGATTTCCATTGTTTGGAGTGTGAAAAGTTCATAAAATAGCTCAAGTCAAATATCCCATCAATGTTATGATGATCACAATATAGATATTTGGACAGAGATATCTTAACTTTCAAGAATATTTTATACAAACAGCTCACTAGCTTGGATTAATTGTAAGTGGATTTGTTCACCATGTTAACTTCTAGTTCTGAATCTAAGGAAGGATGCGAACAAGAAACTCTTGCGATTTTTTTTTTTAAAAAAACCCAGTTTTCATCTTTTTAGACCGGGTTTGATAACTATGGGTTCAGGTTCCAGGTTTATGGCATTGCCAATCTCCAGAGCCACATTCGGTCCGACGGTTTGAAATTGTGGTGCCTGAACAGTTTACATTGGTATTCTTTCGATTAAACCCGAATACCCAATGCAGGTTGGGTAAGACCGGATTGCTGAAACGAAAACTACTAGACTGGGTGAACTCAACCGACCGGGTTTATATGACCCACAAAATCGTCGGTGAGTATACGTGCTGAGATTTGCAGTGGAGGCCACCCTTACTGATGAAAGCCGCGTGGTTGCTGGAGGGAAGTTGATCATTGGCATGTATGGCAGCTACAGATAATGTGTGACTGCCATTACCTCGAGGCTAAGGACATACAAGACCATGCAATAGAATAAGGTATAAAGAATAGATTACCAAACATCACAAGATTATCCATTTTTAAACTGTATTGTTATCCTTACATCTCATGAGCTCGTATTCACATAGCATACCTCTATGACATAGGATGTTTTGGCTCTGTTGCGAAACAAACCAGTTCACAACTTGAATATATGGTGATTCATTTAACAAGTGACTTAAGTCCACCATGGATCATCTCCGGTTCTGAAATCTGTTTCGACCCATGGAACAAAGACCACCTTGCCGTCGTCTACGTCGCAGTGAGCCAATGCCAATGACTGTGCCGAGAAGTAAAATTGAAGTTGGATATTGATAAGCGTGAAATCAAAAATCAAGTAAACTGTTACTAATTGTTGATCTAGAACAACTGTTGTCGTTCTTTCATGATCTAGGATAAAGTAACTAATCCGCTGGGAAAATTCTGTTTGACTTACCAGGGGAGCTGGCCCTCGGACAACTCTTCCTTGGTCATTGTACTGGGATCCGTGGCAGGGGCAGATGAACTTCTTCTCGGCCTGGTTCCATGGCACAACACACCCAAGATGTGTGCACACAGCATTAATTCCATATGTTGCAAGAGTTCTATCTTTCTCAACAACAAGGTAGGTTGGATCTCCCTGAAGTCCACAAAAGAATCCAAATAATTTTCATTATTACAAGTTGCTTCAGAATATCTAAAGCTTATCTCAAAGGACGTTTGAGCACCAAACAGATTAGCCATTAATGAAAGTTGTGTTCAAAAGGCAAGAAAATGATTTAGTTTAACAAAATTTTACAGGCCCTTGTAGAAGTGTGAGAACGATGGTTGAATTCGCACAAACATCTCTTTACCATAAATTGCAACTTCTAATAAAATCTTGCAAGAAAATAAAAGGCATGAATGTTATATTTTCTTTCGAATTAATAAGTGGAAAATATGATTTAAGATTGGAAGGAAAACATGATTGAGGAAAATGTACACCGTCATAAAGATCACTACAAGCAATTGGCACATAATATAACAAAAATGTTTACAATAACAGTATAAAAATTCATTTTAAATTGTTTCAGAAACATTTATTTTATATTTTTACCTTGTCTCTCCAATTAAATATGTTTATACTAAGACACTAAATAAATACAATGGTGATAATTTGATAAGAAAACAATAAACCTTGTCGTTCCTTTTCCGTAGTAAATGAACTCTTTTAATAAGATAGGGAAATGGAATAAAAAAACATGTGCTTCAGGAGAAAAAAAAGAAGCTGCCAGTACCTTCAATCCTTGAGAAAGGGTTCGGTCTCCAGGGCCATGAGTCTTAAGCCATTGCTCTACAACGATATCATTTCCAAGGGCATCCTTGGCAACGGTACCGCCACCACCACCTCCTAGTCTGTTAAGATTTTCCAATTACAACAAGGAAAAGTAATTTGTGTGTTTAGCGAAGTCCCAATGGAACGATGTATATTATCGTTCGTGATGGCCAGCAATTTAATACCTAAACAAATGAACTACAGCAGTAGTGAATGGCCAATTTAGAACTTGTTAGCAGACAAGATTAATAACAAAGAAGTAATTTATAAACTTAAACACAAAATGGGGAATTTGGTACTCTTTACTTCTTAAGATGATCAGTGGAACTAGAATTTTAGGAAGAGTGGCTTTAAAAGGATCAAGTTTTCCATTGAAGAACTTATCAATTAAGCTTGTACTTTCCATGATAAATTGAACCTATCATTCAAGAAGAAGAGGAGGAGATGGCATTTCTTACCCAGAAGGGACAAAGAAATAAGTATAAGGAATCAACATGCCAGCAGTGGGGAGTGAAAGAGCACCCAAAAGAAGCAGATTCATAAGCTCCCTCTTACCCATGTCAGGCACTCCATCATCAGCAGGAATACTTGTAGCCTGACATGCAATTCTCATTCCTTTCTCTTTTGTCACCATATTTGTCCTTGCTGGTTTCACAAACGCTGCATGTGTAGGAGAGAACATGCCACTCTTGCTAGAGCATAGCTAATACACATAACAAACAAACACATAATTCAATCGAAAAAGTCTAAGAGAAAGAAATTAATTAAGTTCAAGGATAATCATTATTTGATGGGATTTTTTCCATTTTCTTTTCTTTTCTTTTTACCTGTGAGGGAGTGGCAGGGGAGAGAGTAGTGGAAGCCATGGATTGAGGATTTTTGGCACAGGAAAGTGAGTGTTCTGGATGATATTGTGAATGGTTCGGTGATGTAAGAATACGGTTAAAACTATAACGACCACCACTGTACTAGATAAGACACCTAAGCTAGTATTGTGCCACACGACCACATGTTTAGAGATATTGCTTCTCTTTGAAAACACTTTAGAAAATACCCAATAATCTCTAAACCACATGTTTAGAGATTCATTTTATTCTCACTATATATAAAATGAAATGCATTGGATTAGAGGGGATTTAGGGCATCCATTCCATGAGTTTTCCTGGTAGAAACAGAAGTCTTTGTGTCTTTCGACCTTCATTATTTCGTAATTTCATCCCAACCAAATTTATTATAAATTAATGCTTATATTTATTTTAATCTTTTTATTTTATAGGAGATCCATGGGATCTGGATGATATAATAGGGGTCTGGATGATATAATAGGGGCACGCAGCTTTCCTCCCATTCTAATTTTCCACCTCCTTTTTCCGAGATTTAAAACAGAGATCTGCTAGAAGAAAAATGGCTAGGAGTCTTTACGCAAGGAATGCCTCTTGGTGGTTGCTCAAGCGGCAATATTTATCCATTTTCAAACTTGTTCTATTACCCAAATAACTGTAATTAGGTCAGCATACGGGTCTTGGTGACTAAGAACCATGCTCAAATTAATGATAACCTATGTTGAGCGGTGAGAGAGACGAGTGACGACTTGGAGATTAATGGTTGGCGAGGCTATGCTAAATGCTAATCATGCCAAGAGGTTAACAATGGCTTCCGCCAGTAATGGGCTTCGAGTTCTGGACTTCTATGCAAGTATGCAACTGCAAGTCTGGACTCAACTCGTGTCCTTTTTGATAAACTTAATAAATATAATGATGGGGCTATCTGCATGAGGGCAAGGCGTGAAGCTTGCACTAATCATGCAATTGCATGTGTCTTTTACTCTCCTTCTCTCTCTCTCTGCCTTGAAAACCTCTCTCCTTTTCTCACACCTCACCCTGCCTCTCAAATCGCAATACTATAACAATGTTTCTGTACATATTCAACACATATATCAACAATTCGATATGTAAAGAGAGGGTGGAAGAAAAGCAAAAAAGAGTGGGAACAAATGAGTCTTTCAATGAGTGAAAAATGGATATGTTTTGAGTTCTTTAGACCTTCTCTTGCATCAATACAGAGAAGAGAGAGAGAGAGAGAGAGAGAGAGATGGTAGTCCATTGTTTTCGTCAAAGAAGAAGACACTTGGCAAGAAAAAGAAAAGGAAAGATGGTAAATGTGTGTAAATAAATAAATGGAAAGGAGAGGTGTACGAGAAGGGGCAACCTTGAAGCAAACCAAAAAAACATTAATGGAACGTTCTTCAAAGACATTTCGAAGTTATGAAATACTCCAAGCTGTTTGGCTTCTTCTGGTATCACTAGCTTTTTTTGTCTCCCAGCTTCAATCTATGTCCATAATTAACTAACATTAATCTTTTCCTACACATATATAGTCTTATAAACTTAATTAGAGAATATAATTAATTTATTGCATTCGAGATTTTGAAGTTTGAAGATGGAATCCTAAGTAGAATGCTATTAGATTAAGGGGAGATCATTAATTAAAATCCCAACTATAATTCATTTTATACTAACTAATCAAACAATTTCTCTAAACCTTTTTTGTTCCTTAATGAAATCCTTTTCCAGTTCACAGACCTGTTTTGAAGTCAGAGTATCGAACCCCTCATACCCCATAATTGCCCTGACTGAGTCTCCCTTTTTGAATAGGTCTGAGAAGTATGAAACAGCAGTTGCCTTGATGTCTGTTGGAGTGTTGTAGGTGACCCCATGATGCCTTATTTGTGTCATGTGGTTCCAACTTCTCCTCATACTAGATGCGAAATGAAAGAACTTGGTGTTCTTATCACCTAATTTGCACCAGTTTTATCTTGATTTTTGCCTCCAAATGGCCTCTGCACATTTACTAACTTCCCAATACTCAGAATTTAGTCTATGCAATTCTGTGAGCTCTTGTTGCGTGAGTTGTCTGTTCTCCCCTGCCCTTTCTAGTTGAGCAATTTCTTATTGAAGCTTTATCATTCTTGTATCCTGGTTTCTAAATTCAGTCTTGTTCCACAGTCAAAATCTGGAGATCAAACAACTAATCTTCCTGACCGTTCTAAATCTGCAACAGTCATCCCATAATTCATGAAGAATCTTTATAAATTATGGTTGATCAGCCCAACAGTTTAGAAACCGGAATGACTTCCACCCCCAAATCTTGTTATGTAATCCTAGAAGCTTCTGATAGTGATCCGACAAGCCCCTGGGGTAACGTCATAAAGCTAAGTCTGGGAATTGTAAATGACACTCTAGAGCTGCTAAGGCCTTATCAATATGACTCATAGATTGCCCCCGAAATCTAGTGTAGCGATGACCATTTAAAGGGTACTCTACAAGATTGCAGTGAGAAATAAAAGAATGAAAATCCTTTGAGCCAACCGCGTTCAAGTAAGCACTACTTCTATCACCATGCAAATTTTCATAGAAATCCCCTACGATAAACAGAGGAATTGCAATGGCTACTTGTAAAATACTAATCTTCCCCCATAAAACGCGCCTCTCAGCAACTAAACACCCTGCATATACACCAATAATTGCACAGGCAAAATTTGTTTTGACATGACTACCAAAAATTGCATTCCATTGCCCACTGCACTCTATATTGTCAACCTTAAAGTTTTCCTCATACCATATTACCAGAATCCCACCAGCATTATTAACAGAGTCCACCGAGTGCCACTTTACATTAGGATCATTCCACATTGCATAAACTATACTAGGTGTATATATTCTCCGCTTAGTTTCTAAAAGGATGCAAATATCAATGTTGTGGTGCAAAATCATCTTTTTAACAGCCACCCTCTTAGCAGACATGCCTAATCCACAACTATTCCAAAAGAAAATTTGCATAAATAAGGAGATTTAATCCTTACCAAGGTAAAGGTAGACCTGCAACTACTGATTCGCAGCCCAATCACCATGCTCCCTATCCAATTGCTTTGTAATGTCAGCAGTTAGAACTGCCAGATTGTCTGTATTTTGAAAGCCTAGAACCTTGGACTTCATCGTTTAACATCTCTTGGACTTCATCATCATTCACAATTTGACAATAAGGTGAGTGTAACGAGCGTTGCCTTGTTTGATTCCAGAGTCAAACGAGATTGAACCATCCTCTACCGTGTCTACCATAGCTTGTTTAAAGCTGTCAGTTGACAGAAAGACTTTAACCTTCCTCTTCCTTCTCTGTGAGATCATAGGATGTAATGAAGGCTGGTTGCTTGTGGTGACGACTGCTCTATAGAGTTGGCCCTTTGATAAGTGAGGACTGTCAAGAGGCATGAATTCATGAACTGGGTTGTGATGTGATGTCTCAACATTGGAGTTTGTTGGGCCCTTCTCTCCAAATGGGCCCTTTTCCTTTCCTGATGGGGCTTCAAATCCCACACGCTGCTTTTGGGTAAAAGTTTTCGTTGTTGTGTTGGAATCTCGTAGTCGTAAATCGACTGTGCAATATTTTCAGAAGCAGAATTTTAACAGCAATATCAGAAGCAGCTGTTTTATTGAGTTTCAAATCTCGGTTGTCATGTGAAGAACTAAACACATCTTCAAAGAACGCCAAATTTGCCAAATCTCCGCATTTTACAATTGCATCCTTCTCTTCATTTGCAGCATCAGAAGTGTCAGCAGTACTACTCTCAGTCTCACTATCATCTTCCTGATGCATCATTTGAAAAAAATGGGATGTATATAATTGACGAAAGCAGCTGATCTTTATAAAGAGGGTGTTTTTTAATTGAATGATGTTGGTTATAACTTTAAAGGTGATTGGAAACGTCATATTCATTCGGGTGAAGGTGCTTACTCGATTAGCTAAAATTGCCAAAGAAAAAGCTAAACAGTGATCAAATGATGCGTCGTCTAACTTAAACCCTAAAATTAGAGTTTTTTAATTTGAAATTTGGCAAACTTCAATTTAGTCCATGTTTTTCTGCTTGCTTTTAATTGCACCCATAATTGCCTTCAAAACTTTTAATCTCATGAAATTCCACCCCTGTCAAACTTAATTGCAACCCTAAAGTTGACATCCTGTTTCATTTTAGTCCTTAGTTATGAAATTGTATTTTAACCCTTGATTTATTAACAAACTTTTAATTTCTTCAATTTGACCCCTGATTTGATCAATTTCAACTCTTGCATTTCCACGTCTTTTTTTGGTTTGGTAATTGATTTTAGATTTCTTCAATCAAGTCCTTAATTACTCATCAAACTTCAATATTTATGCAATTAAGCCCCTAATTTGATCAAATTAACTCAATAAAATTGCAATTCAACTCCCAGATTTTAATTTCTTCCAATTAAAGCCTAAATTGACTTCAAAAATTAATTTTTCTTGCAATTAAGCCCTCAATGAATTCAATTAAACCTTGAGAAATTCCAATTGAGTCCTAAAATATCTAATTTTGAAATTTTCTTTTTAAATTGAATTTTCATTGTCAAGATTTTTGCACCCAAACTCATCTTGTCAAAACCGATAGCTCTCTTATTTTTAGTTTGTTTTTGTGGTTTAATTTATTTTTTAAAATTATTTTTCATTAAAAAAATATTAAATAGATATTTTTTATGTTATTTTTAATGTATTGATATAAAAAATTTAAGAATAAATCTGGAAAAAAAAATATATTTTTAATTAAAAAGT
>Ga0307511_10006475_pt1 | contig 11795 bp, 9 predicted proteins | sample 13_EM_MG_FD_200266 | JGI IMG/M metagenome (GOLD analysis project Ga0307511, IMG submission 200266) | Populus trichocarpa ectomycorrhiza microbial communities from riparian zone in the Pacific Northwest, United States - 13_EM | ecosystem: Host-associated > Plants > Roots > Unclassified | place...
GCGAATCAGGTTTTCGCTGCTGAATTTGTGTTGTCCGCAGCGAATCAGGTTTTCACTGTCAAATTGTGTATTTCGCAGCGAATCAGGTGTTCGATGCCAAATTCTTGTTGTCTGTAGCGAATCAGGTGTTCGCTGCCGAATTTGTGTTGTCCACAGCAAATCAGGTTTTCGCTACCTAATTATGTTGACTGCAGCGAATCAGGTTTTGCTGCTGAAGTTGTGTTGTCTGAAGTGTGCGGCCTGCAGCGAACCAGTTTTCACTGCTGAACTATATGGCCTGCAGCGAATCAATTTTTGCTGCTGAATTGTGTGGCCAGCAGCGAATCAGTTTCGCTGCCCATTTTCTACAATAGACCCCTGGGCAAAAATGACTTAAATGCTTGTAACAATTTCATTGTATGATGGTGTAAAATGTGGAACACTTAAAGGTGAACATATGGATTCTTGAAATAAGTATGGTGATGAATGTGATTTAAAGATGCTAATGTATAGATTTGTGGCCATTGATGTCTTAGGTGGTGTGGCCGGGATCGGACCATCGCCAGGACAAACACAACCCACAAGTGGAGCAGGTAGGTGGTTTCCACCTTTTTCTCATATGATGTTTATGTTTTGAAATGATTTACTTATGATGATATTTTATTAAATCCTTGTTAAATGATGAAACGACGATGAAGTGTGTGATTGAATTCTTGATGATTGTTGAATCGACTAGGAAATGTCGATCGAGTTTTGGTTGAATGTTGAAACAATGACGAAAATATTAATGTTCTAAAATGACTTGTTTGAGGTGGATATATTATTGTGTTGCGATGAATATTAAACCGACTATGAGATGTTGATTGGGCTATTATGAATTTGGGCTACTGATGAAGGGTAGTATAAGTATTACGAAGGATTTTTCTGTTTTATTTTATTGAATGTAATTGTGACAAATGGTAGTATGAGTATTACGAAGGATTTTCTGTTGTATTTTATTGAATGTAATTGTGACAAATGGTAGTATGAGTATTACGAAGGATTTACTGTTGTATTTTATTGAATGTAATTGTGACAATTGGTTGTGTGAGTAATTACAAAGGATCTACGGTTGTATTTTATTAAGTGTAATCGTGACGAATGGTTGTATGAGTATTACGAAAGATCTACAATTTTATTATATTGAATGTTATTGTGACGAATGGTTGTATGAGTATTACAAAAGATCTACCATTGTAGTATACTAAATTTTAATGAACATGAATGGTTGTACGAGGATTACAAGGGATCTATTATTGTATTGTATTGAACATTAAGTGTCATGAATGGTTGGATGAGTAATACAAAGGATGTATTGTTGTGTTACTGAATGTTAAACTGTTATGGAATGTTTGCTTGTGTATTACAAATGATTTGTTATTGTGTTTAATGAAATGTTAAACCACTTTGAAACGCCTATACGAGTACCACAAAAGGTCTGCCATTATGTTGCAATGACTGTCAAATTATTATGAACCGTTTGAATGAGCAATTCAAGGGATATTAAAATTTATATTGATTTCATAAGACGCCTATGGAATGTTTGATTAGCTGACGATTAGCTTCGGCTAATGACATCCTAAGCGGATGACCAAGATGAACAAATGATTAGCTTCGGCTAATGGCATCCGAATGGATGACCGGGATAGATGATTGATTAGCTTCGGCTAATGACATCCGAATGGATGACCAGGACAAATGATAGATTAGCTTCAGCTAATAACATTCTAAATGGATGACTGGGATGAACAAATGATTAGCTACAGCTAAGGGCATCCAAAATGGATGCCTGGGGTAAACAAATGATTAGCTACGGCTAATGGCGTCCAAAGTGGATGACCAAGATGAATAAATGAGTAGTCTCGGTTAATGACACCCTAACTGAATGACCAGGATGAATAAACGACTAGCTTCAGCTAATAACATCCTAAATGGATGACCGGGATGAATAAATGATTGACTTTGGCTAAGGGCATCCTAAGAGGATAGCTGAATTTTTAAGAGTTATGAGTTAGTTTGAAGAATTGATGCATTTATGTAAACTATGTTTTGTACATACCAAGTATATGAAAGAACTATGATTGTTGTGCTTTAGCAAAGAATAATGTTAGTTCGACTAACGATATTCTAGATGAATGACTAGGTTTAAGTATTGTAATTAGCCTCGGTAATTGACAAATTATTAATGGTGGTATTTACATAAGTAAGGAGAAATGAAAGAATTATGCTCTTTTGATTCATGAATGAAATGTAATGTTAATATTCTTTCCTATGTTTCTTTTAAATTGCCTATAATGTTGGAAATTGTCTTGTGCTATAACCGAGACATCATACCAACATGGTGCATGAGGAAATCCATTTCACGTCTCACACATTTTGAAAAAGAACTATATATTCACGTGTTATGGGTGATATGAGTTCTGCATGAACGAACATGTTAATCACTCAATTAGTCGTCCGACCTCTTTTGTAAAGACTAGTGATGAAAAGTTGAAATGGAACACAGATGTGAATGTACAAACAAGTTGATATGATGTGTATGAATATACATATGAGGCATTCATCTAATGAGGATGTCGTGTTGTGAAATTACATGAGGTCAGGATAACAAAAGTACTAGTTGTGTAACTTGTTGTTCGATACTCTTGTATGAACTCGTGATGATAACGAGATTAGAACAAGAATGTGAATTTATGGGTATGTCGATATGATGTAATGTAAACCTATGAGTATGGAAATATAATATTATGGACACGTGTATTGAGAATCTGTTCTATGGGAATATTGATTTAAGTTATCCTACATAGATTGTGCCTTATTAATGAACAGAATGCAATGATAAACCTAAAGAATGATATGGTGAAAAACACCCAGAAACCGGATGATTCAAAAAAACAATTACAGCAATTTTGGCCTTGAAAAAGTCGGGTCGTTACAACATGGAATTACGGATGAACGTTATTCCAACGAACGTATTCCGTCGATGAATTAATCGGAAAAACTTTTATTGACAGAATGGTAATCTTACACCGATAAAAAATGTTCGTCAATAAAACGGTTAAATATTGTATGTAAGATGTGCAAACCCCGGGAAATAAATGTTGCGTAAATGCAAAATAAATAAATGGAAAATAAAGTGAAGAAATTCACATATCGAATTAAATAAAACGGGAATTGAGAAATTTTTGGATATAAATTTCCGAACAAAATATTTCGAGATATTATAAATTTAACCCTAAAATATTGGGGGTTAGACTAAATTAAAGAAAATGAACTAAACTAAAAGTTAAGGGGTGAAATTATAAGAAATGTAAAGAGGTATAGCTTCATTTTAAAATGAAATGTTGTGGGGACAAAAATAATACACTTAAAGATAATGGAGCCTAAGTGCAAATAAGAGAAAGTATGGGGTATAAATACCCATCTCCCTTACCCATCCAAAACCGATAGCAGCAATTTAAAAGAGAGGGAGGGAGTTTTGTGTCAAAATTGGTCTGAATACCCCTTCCATAGGGCTTTCCTTCATTACATAGAGAACTTAAATGCTATACAAGGTAAGTATGAATGGCAGATTTCCAGTACCTAAATGCTATACAAGGTAAGTAAACATTCCTAAAATAGCACAAATCAAATCCCTAAATTATCGCTGTAACATCCCCCCTCAAATTGATGCTGGTAGATCAATAAGCATCAATTTGCCAACCAAGAACTGATGCCGATGTCGAGAAAGAGCTTTAGTGAAGATGTCTGCAGTTTGATGTTCGGTGGAAATGTGAGGAAGAGTAATCACATGTTGGTCAAAGGATTCACGGATGGAATGACAATCGACTTCAATATGTTTTGTACGCTCATAGAAGACAGGATTAGCGGCGCTTTGAATAGCGCTTGTATTATCAACATGAAGAGTGGAATGGTTTTGCGGAAAACCAAGTTCACCTAATAACCCACAAAACCAAGTGATCTCGAGCAAGCGGAAGACATAGCGCGATATTCAGACTCAGTAGAGGACTTGAAAACTCTGTCTTGCTTCTTACTCTTCCAGGAAATGAGTGCATTGCCTAAAGACATGCACCAACTAGTAATAAAGCGACGAGTATCTGCACAGCCAGCACAGTCAGCGTCACTATACCCCACCAACCATAAGGAAGATTCCTTAAGAAAGAATAACCCACGTTTAGAGGTGTCTTTCAGATATCGGATAATGCAACGAACAACAGCTAAGTGAAGATTTCAAGGTGCTTGCATAAATTGACTTACCTGCTGCACAGCAAAAGAAATGTCAGGACGAGTAATCGTCAAATAGTTCAAACTCTTAACAAGTTGTCGATACAAGGATGGATTGGATAGAAGATCGCCTTCCTTGTGACGAAGCTTAAGATTGACCTCCAAAGAAGTAAGAACAGAATTACCCAATTGGAGGCCAGCTAATGAAATGACTTCCTCTGTGTATTTGTGCTGGTGTAACAATGTACCAGTCGGAGTAAGCTGCACCTCAAGGCCAATGAAGTACTGCAAAGGACCAAGATCTGTCATGTAAAAAGAGGCCTTGAGATGTTGTTGTAATTGTGTAAGTAACGCGACATCCGAGCCAGCAATCACAATGTCGTCAACATATACTAGAAGCAACACAATTCCTACAGAAGTCTTGCGAAGAAACAAAGAGGAATCAAACTGACTCTAAGCAAAGTGAAAACCAAGGAGAGTAGAACAAAATTTATCAAACCATGCACGCAGAGCTTGTTTCAACCCATACAAAGATCGGCGCAGCCGAGAAACCACGTAGGAAGGTGTAGCAAACATGCTGAGAGGTGGAGACATATAAATTTCTTCCTTTAAATCCCAATGTAGAAAAGCATTCTTTATGTCCATTTGTTGGATAGACCACCCTTTTGACGCAGCAAGTGCCAAAATAGTCCGTACAGTAGTCATTTTGGCAACAGGTGCAAACGTCTCCTCATAATCAATACCCTTGTCGATTTCCAAGGGCCACGAGACGGGCCTTATATCAATCTAGTGACCCGTTAGATCGAAACTTGATTGAGTATACCCATTTACAACCAATAGGTTTGACACCTGAGGGATAAGTCACAAGATCCCAAGTGTGATTGTCTTGGAGAGCTTGGATTTCTGCTTGCATGGCTTGCTGCCAACATGCTTGAGTGGCTGCCTGAGTATAAGAGTGAGGAACAGAAATAGTGTCTAGAGTGGCAGTAAGCGAGGTATGAGAAAAACCATACCTATCTGGTGGATGTGTAAACCAGGTAGAACATCGAAGTGTCAGAAGCGTAGAATCAGATGACAGATTAGTGTCTGGAAGAGGAGTTAAAGGAGGACGTCTATGATACACCACACCTGGTTGAAAGCGCTTAATAGAAGAAGGTACATCATCAAAACCAGGTAGAAGAGTAATAGGAGGATCAGAAATAACCCGAGACTGGAAGAAATATTGACTTTCAAAGAAAATCACATTTTAGAAGATCCAGAATTTTTTTGCATGAGCATTATAACAAACAAATCCTTTCTGAGTAGGGCTATATCCCATAAAAGCACATGTGACAGATTGGGCAGCAAGCTTGTGACGATCAATAGGTGGCAAGTGAACAAAACAAACACACCTAAAAGTATGGAAGGATTGATACTCGGGAGATATGCCAACTAATCGAAAATAGGGAGAATCATAATTTAGAGTTGTAGTAGGCAAACAATTGATCAAATAAACAGCAGTAGATAAAGCTTCTACCCAAAACTTAGAAGGTACAAACAAATCAATTAGCAAAGTGCGAACGACATCTAAGAGTTGATGATTTTTACGCTCAGCAACTCCATTTTGTTGAGGGGTATAAGGACAAGAACGCTGGGAAATAATCCTTTTTTGCTGAAGATAAGCTTGAAAGGAATGAGACATGTATCCCCCCTGAGTCGGAGCATAAGGTTTTGATACAAGTATGAAACTGTGTCTTGACAAGCGCAACAAATTTTTGAAAAACAGAGAACATGTCAGCTTTAGAACGAAGAAAGTAGATCCAAGTAAAGTGAGTATCATCATCGATAAATGTCACAAAATAACGATATTGACCATGAGAAATAATAGGACTGACACCCCAAACATCAGTATGCTTAATCTCAAAACAAGTAGAAGCACGAGTACCATGCATAGGAAAAGGTAATGTTTTACTTTTACCAAGACGACAAGTAGCACAATTAAAAGAGGCAGGGGATGAAGAAAAGGAATTTTTAATGCCCAAGTGACCATGTTTCAAAAGATGAGTCAAAACAACATAATTAGGATATCCTAATTTCTTATGCCAAACTTCATTATTATTGGCAGTAGCCGTACAAGCAAAAGAAACAGGAATAGGAATAGAAAATTGTAGAGGAAATAGACGTACCATTTTAGGCCCCTTCGCGATCACCGTCCCCGACACCAGATCCTGCACAAGACAACCACCACGAGAGAAATGAACATCACAATTATTATCCACCAATTAGCCAGCAGAAATCAAATTGATAGATAAGCCAGGAGAGATAAAAACATTTCAAAATGAAGAACCCAAAGTACCAACAACAGTAATAGGAAATGTACTACCATCAACAATCTGAATAGTTTGTGTGCCGCCATACTTACAAACATCATGGAGACCCATCGTGCTACCAGTCATATGATTAGAGGCACCCGAATCAACAATCCAAGAAGAAATAGAGGTAAGATCTGTACCTTGGAGGCCTAAAGCTGAAAAACCAGACACAATTATCTGTTGGACCATGGCAGACGTGAGAACAGAGGAATCAGAGCTTACAGTGGGAAGAGCAGAAGAAGACGAGGGCTGAACCGCAGCTTGAAAGGCCCGGGATTGGTGATTTTGAGGCCGCACGGTGCAATCTTTAATGAGATGTCCCTCTTTCTTGCAATAGTTACAAACTTTCTTTAGACAGTTACGAGCAATGTGACCAAACTCCTTGTAATTGAAACACTGCAACTTGTTCCTCCCTCTCCCCTGTGCTGCATAGGCTACATTCACAGCCTCAGAAAATGCCCTCTCAGAGGTCATACCTATCTGAGTGGATAAACGTTGTTCCTCACGTAATAAATCTCCCAAGCAAATATCAATGGAAGGAACCGGATCACGGTTCAATAAACTGGCTCGAATAGGCTCAAATTCAGGAATTGATTGTGTTGACGTTCAGCATGAACCGCTTGAAGAGCAGCGACTACCGTAGTGGGAACCTTAAAATGAACAATAGCAGAATACTCGCTCCAAATGTTAATAAAACTAGAATAAAATTTCTCAATGGTCAAATTACCTTGAGTATAAGTGCTAATTTCCATCTCCAATTGGAATTTCTAAGCGCTGTGATCTTGGTGATAAATACGATGCAGATAGGCCCACATAGCTTGAGCCATAGTAAAACACCGAAGATTGGTGACAAGATGGGGCTTAAACGTGCCCAATAGACAAGAGATAACCTTAGCATCCTTCACCTCCCATTGGGCAAGTTCCTTTTCATCAGTGGGAACTAGAACAAAACTATCAAGGTGATGTGATAATTCTTTGGCTTCCAAGAACATCTTAAATTGAAATGGCCATGTAGGAAAATTCTTTCCATTAAAGCGAACAATAGTATTGTCAAGAGACATGATGAAAACCACTGAAAAATAGCAAGAAAGTCTAACCAGAAACAACTGCAGACAGCCACTACAAGAGACACCAGAAGAGATAGCAACAACAAACACCCATGGCAAGAACACCAGAAAAATTAGCAAGGCAAAGACAACAACAAAAACAACTTCAGACAACCACTACAAGAGGCACTAGAAGAGGTAGCAACAGCAAACACCCACGATAAGAACACCAAAAAAATCAGTAAGCTAAAGACAGCAACAAACAACAACAAAAAACACCAACTAACTGCTCCAAAAAAAACACCGACAGATATGAGACCACAAAAAAATCCAAAAATCAGAGTAGTAGCTCTGATACCAAGTCAAAATTGGTCTGAATACCCCTTACATAAGGTTTTCCTTCATTATATAGAGAACTTAAATGTTATACAAGGTAAGTATTAATGGCAGATTTCCAGTACCTAAATGTTATACAAGGTAAGTAAACATTCCTAAAATAGCACAAATCAAATCCTTAAATTATCTCTGTAACATTTTGATTGTTGTTCTTGCAAAATCAAGAGAGAAACACCAAAATTTCAAGAATCCATCCAAGATTAAGGGTTTGTAGGTAGAATAAACACTTGTGGGCAAGAGATTTACAAGAAAAATTAAACAAAGAAAGAGGAGGGAGGGCCAGATGCCATAGGAAAAGGGGGAGTCAAAAATATTCGACTGGTTAAAGATCGAGACCTTGATTCTTAACAGGTAAGGCGTTCTAAACATGGTCCTATAAGTCATTTCAAATTCGATTACGAATTGATGCCTTAATGTTGAATTTTAGATTAAGGTTCTTACACTTTAATTGGAGAAAATATATTAATTGTTAAAATTAAGTTAATTCATGTGTTGTATGTGATTGGGGGCATGAAATCATGATGATTTATCAAAGAGAATGTATGGGTAATTAAGTAAGGGGTGGCCAGCAATATGAAGAGAAAAGGGGGGCATTGTGGTTTTTCCTTATTGAATCTATTATAATAGGTTGTTTGTGATGTGAATGTGTGTGTTAATTGAATGAAATTAGCATGAAAGGAATGGGAGAACTCTTGGCCATGCTTTCGGCCAATATGCATCAAAGGGGGAGCATGTTTAATTTGATATATTTAGCTTGATGACGTGTGTTTAAATGTATTGGAATGAGAAAAAATACATGTTGAAGTAGTAAGGATTGTGTTTGGAAGAATATTATTCAAAAAGTTAGTAGAATTGATAAAAAAAAAAAATGTTCTATTTCGACGTTAAGAGAGGAGATTGAAATAAATAGAGTAGATTGGCTCTTAAAAGGTATTTTTTGCACTATTATATGGTATGTGATATGGCTAAGGGTTGAGATAAAAGAGGAAAAGTTGAATTGTGGATGTTGTGTGTAAATAAAAAGGTTGACGAATCTGGACAAATTCGTCTCCTAACCTTTAAAGAGAATTCGGGTAAGAGGATGAGGGAATTAGGATCAGGTTCCTTCATAGAAATTGTAGTTTTGGATGTTGACTAACTAAGAAAATTGGTTTTACTCAATTTAGAGCTATGGAACTCCAATTATGAGTCACCAACCAAGACTGAGTCATGATAGACCTTATAGGGCAGTAGGTCTGATTCGTTGATGAGAACTTTCGAGTGTCTTGGGGGCAGAACTAGGTTCTCCTCCCTTCAGAGGACTTGTATCCCCTTGTCTTAGCTTTCTAAGGAGACCAACCTTGCTTGAAATGGAGTCCTAGAACTTTGAATATAGTCAAAAATCTGAGGAGAAGTCAGAATGCGACCTCTGCTGGCAGATTCGGAAAGTCACTAAAGCAACTATCTAGACACGTTAAGGGTGAAAATTGGGTCTTTTCCCTTCTAGAAACATGTGATATTACATCTTAGTTTTCAAAAGAAACCAACCATGTTAGAAATGGAAATTTGTAAAGATAACTATGGTCAGACAAAGAATGACAATATTAATGGGTGTAATGAGAAAAACGTAAGATATAAAGAAAGGAATAATTGAAAGAAAGGCCTATATTGGCTGTTAATATGGTTATTATGAAATGTATCCTTGAATGAGGATAATTTATGAGATGTGCTTATGATTACAGGAGGGACCACAAGCGTGGTGCAACAACAATAACAATAGCGGAGCACGAGTAGAGCTTCTATTGTAGGTAGGTGCTCTGCACCTATGATTCTCAGTTAAATTTCATGATTTAATATGTAATTAAGGTGAAATGTGAATTAGCAAATGTTAGATATTATATGAAAGAATGAAAGTTTGCGTAATGATATTGTTATTTCGAGTAGTATCCCAAATGTATATGTGTTCAAGGTGAATGGTCTTTCGTGTAAATTGCCAAGTGATGGAAGTATCGTTGACATAGAAGATATGAGAAGTGTGATATGTGGCATGGACTAGCATACATTTAGTGTATGTTAAGATCCCGGGTAAGGGGATTCCCATGCATCGATGCCTATGAGGCATGGACTAGCATACATTTAGTGTATGTTAAGATCCCGGGTAAGGGGATCACCATGTATCAGCTAGCATACATTTAGTGTATGTTAGGATCCCGGGTAAAGGGATTACGATACATCATCGGCTAACAAACATTTAGTGTATGATAGTGTCCCGAGTAAGGCGATTGCTCTGCATCGATGCCTATGGGGTGATGATCATACCAGTAAAAAGTGGTATCGACAATGTGTTAGGCGGAAATAGATGTGGTTGATTTTATAGAATCTTGAATGGAAGTTGGAAATGGGAGATGAAAAAGTTTTAGTAGTTGAATGAGAAAGAGTTTCAATGGAAACAAAAAGGGGAGAAGTGAATAGAATAAGAATACATGTCTACCTTTTTAAATTATTGGATATTTGTGTTACTATGCTTATTGTGATATTCATGTTTCAATAATATATATTTTGTTTCAGGACCATCGCATGCATGGAAAGAGTAGATTCTAGCTTTTGCTCACCTTTTTGTTATGTAGTCTAGGGAGTATATCCTTGTATTTTGTAATATTGAAACATTTATATAACTTAATTTGTATAATTAACGTTTAAACTTGAATAGATAAACTTAACTCGGAAATTCATATAATCATGTTCATGTATGCATGTTTATCTCGTTTATCCTTCTATAATGATATTTGTTGTTCAATGTATGATATAAATATTGTGGTTGAGATGATGATGATGTTTGTGGGGTTGTGTGAAACCCTGGAAATTTATAATTTAAATATGCAGATGTGTAAACCCTCATGTAAACATAAGACTGAAAGTGGTATGATTTCAATGAGTGATGGAAACCAAGATTAGAAATAATAGATAAATAATGATATAAAATGGAAGGGATGACCTCTATAAAATGAATTTTGGTTTAGAATTCATAAGGACAGAGAAACTGGTAACGTGTTTTGATGGATAAAATAATGAGAAAAAAATAACAAAATGTTTCTAAGAAATAAGTGAGGTAATAAAGAATACATTATAATAAAGGATAGTGCAATAAAAAGGGTAGGACTGAAGGTGCAAGCACCGATTAAAAATCAGTGATGTTATTTTGAAACGATAATAAGCCTGATAAATAAATAAATAAAGGTGGAAATTATAAAATGAATATATATTCAAAAATAATAAAATGACCTTAAAGGTTTAGAAGGAAAATTGATATGATTTTATGTAAAGATTGAACAAGAAAATTTGGATCGTTGACGAAAAAGTCATGAACTGACTAATTTTACATTAGGAAGCAGAGCTCTTAATCCAATTGTCGGATCGGGATAAAATTTTGCATGAAGTCTATTAATATGTTTTCCTACCTTGGTTAAATATCTCATCCCAATCAGAGTTTGGTAAGACTAGCGATTTAAGCAGAAATAAACCAGATAGTTTACATGAAAAGTAAAATAAAATACATAAAGGCATGAATGAAGGACAAAATTATAATTATGGAAAAAAGTGCCTATAAAACTGCAAAGAGGCCACCGGTAAAAAAAAAACAAAGAAAAAAAGAAAGAAAAAAGAAAGAAAAAAATAGAGAAAATCGGATGGAGAGAGAACTGCAGATTTTGGAGAAAAACCAATAATGATCGGGTGGCATATCTCTGGAATCCACCGTTGGATCATGCTGCGGTTGGTCGCC
>Ga0307511_10006476_pt1 | contig 11794 bp, 8 predicted proteins | sample 13_EM_MG_FD_200266 | JGI IMG/M metagenome (GOLD analysis project Ga0307511, IMG submission 200266) | Populus trichocarpa ectomycorrhiza microbial communities from riparian zone in the Pacific Northwest, United States - 13_EM | ecosystem: Host-associated > Plants > Roots > Unclassified | place...
CGCGTCGGGGCTCACGGGACGAGGCACATAGGATAAAGCTACCGAAATGCGAAATAACCTGTTGTCTGGTTCGGTCGGAGGATTCGTTGGTACCGTTCTGAATACCCCGTACGAGCGATCCGACTCTGAACTCCCGCCCGCATTTATGCTAACGTGGCGTCTGGTATCTTCGTTCGTTCGTAGCTTTGATGTCGTCAAGTCCCGAATCCAAGGTGCGACAAAGGTTCCCGGCGTGGCTCTCAAATACAACTGGTCATACCCCGCGTAATGCCGATCCCGCCATTGGATGAGTTTTTCCAGTAGTTAACCGACTTTCTAGGTTGGTCACTATCATGAGGGAGGAAGGGCCTGCCGCTCTTTACAAGGGTTTTGTTCCCAAGGTCCTCCGGCTCGCACCCGGGGGTGGCGTCCTTTTACTCGTCGTAGAGTTCACTTTAGAAGTTTTCCGCAAGGGTTCGTCTCTCCTCCTGTCTTCTACGATTCATCTCACGTTTTCGCCTGTCGACAGCTCTTGGACCTCCTTATGCTTAAATCCGATCCAAGGGACTGGTGGGCGGTACAATTAATTGCACATCTACGATCGGCGAGGTTCCCTCGGATACACCCAAAGTACATCCCCCGGTTAGAAAGTAGATGGCGTGACTATTCTCTACGTTGTGTACATCAATATATCAAGGAAGCGATACCGTACCTTGTGAGTTGTGCGAGTTACCATCTATACGAAGCAGAGCGAGTGGCGCAGTCTAGTTCGGTGCGTGATTCGACCGCGTTTTTCGTGGGTCATGCCACCCAGACGGACCCAAGTAGGTGTTGAGTGCCTGGATATCTGTGATCGAGGGGACAACCACCCGCACCCGTTGCCGGGCGAGAGTTCCCCAGGGTGGAGTGAGGGTTACGAGGTCTGTCAAGTACTATAAGTACGCCTCTCCAACGGGGGAAGTTGCAGAAGCGTACCTACAGGTGCAGTGTAAACGTCACCGACGATACCGGTCATCCACAACCAAAGTGCCTCAAATCATGCCGTTTCCTTTTATCACCCCCACCCGCCGAAAGCTTCTTCAAGTTCTCTCCACCCTTCCCCGACGTGAAATACTCGTTCATCGCGTCCACATCAGGAATCATAACCTTCCTGGCCTCCTTAACCATCCTCTTCCAAACCAACGCCGTCGGAACCAAAGGGTCCAAGTCCATCTCGTGCGCCCCGGCGAAGAAGAGCCTCTTGACGATGTTCATGAACACTTTGAGGTCTCCCGGTGAGAGTTGTTTGGTTTTTCCGGTTACGACCCTTCGGGCGTCCGCGTTTGCGTGCCAGTCTAGGCTCGAGTATTGTGGGAGGCGGTCGACCTTGGATCCGACGGAACCTACGACCCATAACCTCTCGAGGATATCGGTTCCCTGAAGTGAAAAGAGTGTTCCGTTTGTCTCGATGTTTTCGTACCACCCAGATCCAAGAAGCATACGAAGCCACGTATCGTTTTTTGCCGCCTTCCGCCTCTGCCTCCAGATTTTCGCGAGCAGGGGTCGTAGAAGGATGCTGACCGTCGTGGAGTTCGCAGGGATTTGACAAATGTCGAAGGTTCGGAGGACGTTATATGCGGCCGGGTAATCCTGTGTCTGCATGAAGAGCTTCAACGCCAGATTCAGGACGCTCAGGGTAAGGGTTTCCGATAGGAGGGAAGGGCGTCCACCGGTTCGGATGAGGTGGCATTCGACGAGGTTGTTGTAAAGTTTCCGAGGGGGAGGGAGTTGAGCTTTCGTGGCTGAATAGACTCGGTACCGTGGTTTGAGTCCTTTGAGGTGCATGACAAACATGTTCGTGAAGGTGTACTTGTCCGGTGTCAGCTCCTTGCCTCGGGAACCGAAGACGAGGTTATACGTCGCGACTGCGTCTTTAAAGTGGAGGCGTTTGATGTGTCCGAAGATGATGGTGTTGAAAACTGCGAGATCGGGGGCGATGCCTGCCTTTTGCATGTTCGCGACGGTAGCGGTGAGCTCGTTGGTATGTTCGCGGCGAATGAGGCCGGTCATCAGGTCGGTGAAAGGAGCGGCGTCGAGGGTGGTACCCTGGTCGACACGACGCTGAAGCCACGCTTTGGCATTTTCCAACTGCCCGCGCTTGACGTGGACCTGGATTAGATAGGAGAGGGTCTTGTTTTTCGAGACCCGGCCGTGGTGTGTCGCCCAGGCTTGGACGATGCTGTCGATGTTAGAAGGAGAGAAGCCCATGGTGTCCCCGAGAAAGCGGATGAGCTGGTACAGTGCGAGTTCCGTGAATTTTGGGTCGGCCAAGGGGTCCTGCAACAGTTCCAAGAGGTCCTTTTCCTCCGCCCCTCTCGTCAGAACGGCAACAGAGGCCATCCTGGTGCGAAGAGAAAGGGAAGGGATAAACCCTTCATCGATCATAGTCGCCTGGATCTCCCTCGCCTCTCCAAACCTCTCGTAGCTCGAAAACAAAGTGACGGCGTGCTCGTACGCGTCGAACCTCGTCTTGTTGTCAGCCAATGCGGGCAATTCCAGCCTCCGATATAAACACTCCCAAGCGTCTCCCCATTCTCCCCTTCCAAGGAACTTGTCGATGCTGAGGAGGAATCGGTTGATCCTCACGCGACGTGCGGTGTCTTTGCGTTTGAGGATGAAGTTGGAGGTGCCGATGCCGTGAGAGTTTATTCTGTCGCGGAGACGTTTGGTGGTTGCAGCAGTTCGGAGGCCTCGAGTGTAGTAGTGGGAGGAAGAGGAGGAGAAGAGCTGCAGAGGTCGGTGAGATAACCAGGACTGCAGCATTCCAGGTCTTCTTCAGGTCGTCATCTCCATCGAGGAGTGACGCGATGAGCTGTGAGGGTCACGTGGACACGATGGATTTGCGACCCAAAAATGGTTCCGTCCCACGTTTGATATCGACTCCGGTATGCTGTTCCGTTTGTACATTAATTGATTATCGCCAAAATGGCGCGAAACACGCCAAATTTTCTGGCGACTGTCGGTGATGGCGACCGTCGTCAAAACCTTCGTCGTGCATCGCCTCAAATGTACGACACTTGCCCGGGATCTTCGATGGTCCCCAGAAGTTGTGGGCGACCCTCGAGAATCGAAGGCAGCCATTGACATTTGGCCGCTGACCTCTGATTCTTGAGGACAACTGTCGACTTTTGGCTTTCCGGCGTTTGATCCCGAGGCACAACCATCGACTTCCACTCGATCTTTTGAAAACGTCCATCGAATTGACCGGTGGCCGGTCAAGTAGTTGCCTAGACTTACACCGGGCATAAACTGTGTGCTCAGGTGCCCTGTAACTGTAGGTACAAAGCAGATATATATATATATAACTAGTGTGTATACAAAGATTTGGAACAAATGGGACAGTATTTGCAGTGATGTGACAAACCGCCGGCTGCCTGACCATTGAGAGATCTGAGGCTGGACTCCAGCCTACGAGTGGAAGTCGATGGCCGTGCTTCGGGATCAAACGCCGGAAAGCCAAAAGTCGACAGTTGTCCTCAAGAATCAGAGGTCAGCGGCCAAATGTCAATGGCTGCCTTCGATTCTCGAGGGTCGCCCACAACTTCTGGGGACCATCGAAGATCCCGGGCAAGTGTCGTACATTTGAGGCGATGCACGACGAAGGTTTTGACGACGGTCGCCATCACCGACAGTCGCCAAAATTTTTGGCGTGTTTCGCGCCATTTTGGCGATAATCAATTAATGTACAAATGGAACAGCATACTCCGGCCCGGGGATCGTCGAGCGAGGCGGTGAAGTTCAGTGAAGGGATCCGTGCGTTTCAAAAAAGTAGACACGAGTATCGCGCGCACACATTCGACGTTTCTCGCTCGGCCGCCGTTTCCCGCTCTATCTCCTGCTCTGGGAACATTCTGCTTTGCCGTGTATGCAAGCGAGATCGCCACCGGCAATTGCCGAGCGCAGCGTGCCCAAAATAGGAAGCTGTTACCATAAATGGCAATGCTGTGCCCTCTTGGGCAGCCAATGACTGCCCCACTCGTCTGCGACTGTCCCATCCTCCATCCTCCTCTCATCCCGGCCCAGCCGTCGCCTCCCAGCCATGTCTTCCTACCCGCCAGGCGGCGATTACGATGAACGCCTCCTCGATAGCGCACCAAAAGCAACAAGAGCTGAAAAACAGGTCCGCCCTCTCCCCCTCTCTCTAGCTCCTGTTCAAGTCTCAACCTAATGCGCGTCTTGAATCAACTTTCGACTGGGCGGTCTGTCTCTAGGAAGGATATAATGTCAACCTGTTGGCCAGTGACAATAGCGAAACACCGATGAACGCGAGACCTCCTACCGTCGACGGCCACGCTAGTCTTGAGGCCGCCAACCCCCCGACGAAGGAGAGTTACGACTCGTCGTATTCCATTCCGTGGTACCGCCAGAAGAAATGGAGGATCATCATGTTCGTGGCTGCCATCCTCGTCATTGGTGCGGTTGTCGGGGGTGCTGTCGGTGGTACTGTCGCTTCCAACAATAAGGGGCCGAAGCCCGGCGGACAGATTACGCTCAGTATAACGTCGTCCGGCGCCCCCTCTGCCACCGCCGCCCCGCTTGACCCCACCAGCGACCTCCCTCTGCCCCCTGGGTCATCTTCACTACCACGACCCACAGGGACCTCCACCGATGCCGGCGTTATCTCCACTGTCCGTGGTACTGGCGGTGGTGTCAACAACAACCTTGCCCTCCCCACACCAACACAAGGTAGTAATCCGAACGATGGGCGCCAGGGGGCCGCTCCGGTGATTGCTTGGTCTGATTAGAACCAATATTCTTGTCGGAGGTGCGACCACCTCCTCCAAACTTCACGAGCTCTTAATTGACGGCCTATTTATTCTACTCTTCAGGGCTTCGTTGTATTTAATCGCCACCCTAATTTACCTCTTCCGCTCTTACTGTACGTTGCTTTCGGGACACTGCACAGATTCGGTTACACGCCATTCCTCTGTCAGTTGGAATTCAGGTCTATGTTTTTTGTGGCTAGACCGTATGACATGGTGCTTTTTGCTACATGAGTGTCTCGTCGATCCGTTTCGATCGCGCACCTACTCCCCACTCCCGCATACGAAGCACCTCCGGGAGGGTGACTTGTTGCGTCCGATCGTGATCGTACGGGAGTTTCTAGATCACGGGGCGTGATAGACTCGGAGAGGTGCTGTTCGCCTCGGACCCCCCCCTGTGAGCCCGCAACGATGCACTCTGCATCTAACGCTTCTATCAATTACATTGGGATGACGCACTGCACCCCACCGAATATCAGGCCCGAAGGTACAGCCCTTTCGTTTCGATGGGGCGTCATGGAATCACCGTGATCTGGGTCTCAGTGTCCCGGATATCATCCCACCTGGAGAGGATGCCCGCGGCGCTCATTTTGAGTACCTTGGTATGTCCCAGGGTGTTGCCCAGGACGGTTACGGCGTGCTCCTTCATCCGAAGTTCCCAAATAGGTCGTGGGTTTGCCGAATAAGTATCGAACCTGGAGGAAAAGACAACCTCGAGGAGGCGGAGTTTCCTGAAGCCCTGCACGGCGGCTATGCAGTCTGGGACCTGGAAACCGTAAGGCTGTATCGTGTTTGAGTACGTGAACAGGATGTGATGCAGATCTGAATATTCGACCGACCTGGACGATGCCTAATTCTTCGAGATTGGGACATAAGTGAACCAAACCTAGCATTCTGCTTTATCACTGGTTTGATGACGGGCGAGAGAAAACGTTCGCACTTTGTATAATTTCAGGCACGGGAAGACACAGCGCGAGATAGACCAGAGAATCCGCGACGAAAGGGATAGAGTCTAGAAAGGTGACGTCGAACCCTCGGTGGTGGATTATGACCCTCTTCACGTTTGTGCAGCACTTCATGAGGTAGTGGGCTTGTGCGTCTATGACTAGCGTGCGGATTTGTGGTAGCTGTATGGGCTTGAAGGATCGCTCGATGCTTGGCTCGAAATCCTCCGTAATGACCTCGAGAGTGTCGAGATTTGGGAGGAGAGGTAGGAGTTTCACCAGTCATGGAGCGTTCTGGCGGAGTATATGCACGGAGAGCGTTCTTGGAACAAGGTTGGGCAAGACCACGGGGGGATAGGATACACAAGTACACACTTAACGTATACAGCCAACGACGGCGTCGCGATCAGCGTCTTGGACTGTCTCCGGAGCACCGTCACCGCCAACTGACGACATTTCCGCCCTTCCAACCCAGGTGAATGAACGCACAACAACTGTACGTGTTCCCAAAGCCACAGTAAAAACTTCTGCCTCGTGGATCGGCAAAGTTGAATGATGGCGGCCAGTATATGGTGCCTCGCTCCGGAGTCGCGGCTGAAGTATCGTGTCTCAACGACGGATGGATTGTGCTGATCGACTCGGTAGTAGTCGTGTTCTAGTTTGGATGTGGAAAAATTGGAGAAAACGTTGATGAATATCTCGTCTGGAAGTTGGAATACTATAGAGGTGGAGGGGGTGGTTAATCGTGAGTAGGGCCTGAGCGAGTACGGGGTACGTTACTTAGGTAGGTTTGATGTGTAGGTTCGCCCTGGACTCGTTTACGAGTCGAGAGCCTCCGTAGCCAGTTTGTGAAGGTAGATACACCTTTCGACGGGCAACCTGCAGAGGACATCTGTGCCAGGGTTCCATCTGAAGCCGTTGGGCGCTCATGACGACGATTCGGACCGTGGTTCGATCGAGATCATGTGTGTCCCGCCGCGACCGCGAGAATGGGCGGGTCGCAGTCTCCCCCCTCTTTTTCGCGGCTCACTTCCTCACCTCCCCCACCGTTACACCCAACACCCCATTAGGCCTTATGTCAGTTGTTTCAGGGGACCCAACCACGATCCACTACAAGGATGATTCCCTCCAGGGCGCAGACTCAACACCCAGTTCCGCTGGGATCGTGTCCGATGGTGACGTCCCGCAGCGTTGCGTCGCACTCTCCCCCTCCATCTCCTGATGAAGTCCGTGTGGAGACGGAACGTAGGCACCCCAGCAATCCGCGCAACGGTTATTCCCCGCTCCCAGTTCATTACCCGCATCTCGGTCTTACCGTCAAGTATGGAGAGAGGGTGGTCATATCTGAGGGGCAATGTCTTTGGGCTATTCGCCGACTATTTGGTAGCGCTGTCCCTGTCCCGGAGGTCTACGGCTGGGTGGTTGATCAAGGTGTTGTGTTCGTATACATGGAGCACATCCCTGGAGAAACCCTGGAGAATCGATGGGACCAGCTTTCTGAACCTGAGAGGCTAGATATCTGCAGGCAGCTTCGCTTGATGATTGGCCGAATCAGATCGCTAGAACAAGAACCGGGAAACTGCTTCATTGGTGAGGAAAGGTTAACAACGTCCGAACTCGTGGCTCACGACTCCTTGTAGGAAACATTACTGGCAGACGTCTGTTCGACGTCGTGTTCACCGATGCCACCGAACGGCCTGTGGGGCCGTTTCCTAATGTGAAGGCTTTCCACGATACGCTCGTGCATCTTCCCTATCCTGACCGGTACGATCCGAACGACCCACCGCATCCGTATCGTGGATTTCTACACAACGATGCACCCGTAGTTTTCGCGCACGGAGACCTCCACAGGAGCAACATCATGATAACCCCCACCTCTGAAGGGTGTAGTCCCCGCGTCCTGGCGATCATCGATTGGTGTCACAGTGGCTGGCTCCCGAGTTATTGGGAGTATAACAAGGCTTGTTGGACGGGGGACACGCACGCGGAGTGGGCGACCAAATACATACCGCTTTTCCTGGACAGGGACGACGAAGCGTACAAATGGTGGGATTACTTTCTGCTGAAAATGGGTGTTTGATTTTGTACCTCGTGTACTATTCTTTACTTTTATCAGGATCCATACGATGGAGTTCAATTGCACACACTCATCACGGTTGATTTGAGAGGAAAGTCCCCTATTTCCAAACCAATAAACGTGATCTCGTATCCAAGGGAATGGCCATTTAAAGACTATTCATTTTTTATTGAATCCATCCAGTATAGTGACCGCTTCAAGATCACCATAATTGTAATTGGCTGGATGGGGATTCCACGTACAAGACGTGTTCTTTGAACTCCAACATATCTCTGTCGTTGACAATCCCAACGGTCTTACTTTTTATCCCTCCCAACGCCTACCCACAAAAAAAAAAAAGACTCAAATTCCAACTGAGAGAGGAAAGTAATGTGTAATTGAATCCGCGCGAGTGCCCAGAGAGGAGCATACGGTAAGAGCGGGGGGAGGGGGGGCGTATTAGATGTGGCAGTGAAACCCTGCGTGGAGAGGGACAGTAGGATACGTTGTCAATCAAGAGCCTGTCAAGATTGGAGTCCTGTATCTTACCTTTTGCAGGAGCATCCGTTCTACCCTGGTGCAGCAGTGCTAAGTGGGGGTACCGACGTTATCGTGAGAGTGACTGGAGGGAGACTACTAGATGGGGATGGGTACGATATGGTGAGAGTGACTTGAGAGGGACCACCCCTGGTATTCGGGTCGTTGTGGGAGAACGTGGTTCCACCGATAGCACCCCCGACGACTGCTCCAATGACGAAGGTGACAACCACCAGCATCGTGATTCTCCATTTCTTCTGACGGTACCACGGAATTGAATATAAAGGGTCTTGGCTATCCTTGGTTGAGGGCCTTATCGGTGGTTTTCCATTGTTGCTCGCCAACAGGTTGACGTTATATCCTCTCTAGGGTCAGACCGCCCAGCAGAAAGTCGACCGGGATGTGCATTAGGTTGGGGTGGACCAAGGCGAGGAGTGAGGGAACGAAGGGCAGACCTCCATTTCAGTTCTTGTTGGTGTTGGTATATTATTGAGAAGACGTTCATCATAATCACCGCCAGGCGGGTGGGAATACATGACTTAGAGGCAGCGGTTGAGCTGGGTGAGAGGGAAACGGAGGAAAGGGCGGTCACAGAAGTTGAGTGGTACAATCCATGTGTTGGCTGTCAAACCAAGATAGTCCAAGGACCCCCGGAAATGGCTATTGGACCGTCCAAACAATTTGGGCCTGGATTCTGCCCATGCCTGTCTGGTGTCACCAGTTATCCGATTGCTATCAAAGTGGCTGAAATTTGAAGGACCAAAAGTGATGATCGATGAAACCCAACCGAGGGTGCGTGAAAGTCTACTTACGAAAGCCAAACGTCTACTTTGATAAGTTCAAGGCCTCTAAGCACTCGAGTTTTGCAGGGGAAATTATCGAGAAAAGTCTGACGCAGACATTTTCCGATGGCCATGGGAAGCAAGCTAGCTGATTTTCGCATTTTGAGCGGTAAAGAACTTTTTGGATCAAATAGTTGTTTTCCAGGCCGTTTCTGGTTAGGCACAAGGTGTCATCGTTCGAGGCCTACATAAGTTGCTCAGGACATAAATGACATTCAAGGCCTCAACGGCCGTGGCATGCTTAAACCATCGAATTTCTTGAAATTGCTTCGATCGAGAGAGTGATTGACCCCCGAAAGTGCCACGGCTACAAGATCCAGTACTTCAGTACTTCAGTGCTTATGCTTGATTTCCGTGGCGTGAAATATATCCGTTTTCGGCAGGAACTGGTCACGATTTGCGGAGTTATCCGATGCTATCACGGGATATGTGAGCTCGCCAGATGAGCGTGGGGAGCATGAGGAGGGAACTTGGGGAATACCTGATAGCAATCGCGAGATGCCGGGTCCCCATCCATATCCTGTACACCACTCTCCTTGGCGCCTTGGCCACCGTTAGCCGTAGGATAAGGCCCTCCTCTCAGTGCCTCGCTCTTTCAGCGTTCCTGTGATCCGCGCGGGCGTTTTGTAACAACGACCGATGGCGCGTACTCATTCCACGGTGTAGACGACGAGGGGGGGTTCCTGTACGGACAATCGGACAATCGGACAATCAATTCCAAGGATTCCTGTTTGAGACACCCCCAACTAACCTTAGCCTTTCCCCTTTTCGGCGGCGATTTGGTTTGTTTCGACGACTTCCGCCAACAGAATCGAAGGAGAGAATAGCCTGTTTTCCATGACGCTTGGAGCATTTAGAGCCTCACCCCAGAGCGTCGCCGGGGGGTTTTCCCATCGTCTGGGAAGGGAGAGAAATGGCGGAACAAACGACGGCCGGTCGTCCGACGTCTTCCGTTTTCCACAGATAGCACACCTTTCGGACGTGCGTCCAATTCTGGATAGGGGAGGGAACACAGCTCCCAAGTCGTCCATTCCTCAACGCCGCCACCACCCTGGCAGTCTGGTATACAGATAAACAGTCTCCTTTCCCTCTACCCTATCTACATAGTCCGTCAATGAAAAAACATCCCCCTGCCCTAGTCCCCCAAGAAACCAAAACCTCGTATCAGACAATGACGTTGACACCTCGGCCATGATGGTAACTCCGCCACAGGTAATATTGTCTGGGGCCAGCTTAGGAGCTCCCCCAGCTGGCGACCTTTAGTAATATAGTAATAAACCTTGAAGGTGTCCGTAGTCCGGCGGGCTGTCCGAGCTGACCGCAAGAGCGCCATTCGTAAATTCATGTCAAGGAAGTTGAGCAAAGGATCTCACCGCTGATCTCGAGCGTAGACATACTTGAGGGGACCAGGACTCCTCTTTGAGATCGTCAAAGCCTGTGTCCTCTGACACTGAGGGCCACCACCACAGATCGGCTTTTTGGAGGAATCTGACCAGGTACAACACCCACACCACATCATCCAAGATGTGTATGGCTATGAGAAAACTGTCAGTTTGAGGCCAACATTCGTGCAAAGAAAGCCCAGAGGGACGTGAGACACTCATGAAAGCGGGGGTGCCGACGCGTTGTACCATTTCCCGCCATCCGTGCCGGTGGCGCAGCTCCAGTTGATCACGGCCAGTTTCCCGACTCCGTTCTCATTGGGTGTGCACGCGATGTTTTGTGGGTTTACGTCGCAACGGACGACCCGCTTTGAGTGTACGTAGGAATGTATTGTAAGCTACGGACCAGGGTGGGTCGACTGGTCTCAAATGAGCAACAAGACCCTCGGACTCACGACCATTCCCGTGACCTCGCACGCTTGTTTTAAACACATAGCACCGTTGCCCGCGACGTAGCGGGGGAGTTCCGTGGGGAATGGTTGGATGCTGATGCGGCTGGCCGTCGGATGAGTGACGCACGACTCGTAGAGTAGAGGTGGGGGATCCCTGGGCACACGTCGCGCTCCCTTACTATCTCGCCGACTGCCGAATCTGAGTATGATGGCATGGTGTTTGGTGCCCAACGCCCCGGCGACCCTACGAGGTGCTCCGTGATTTCAGTCGGCCCTGTGTGCGACAGAAACTGGCGGTTACGCACTCTCCTGAACTATCCCACGCCCCATCACAAAGTAATCCACACCGTCAATTTTTATCACCTTTGTTTCCGTTAACTCGCACGGCATCCTCATTGATCATTACTCGCCTCGAGGTTCAGTGATTACAGCAGGTTTCATTTGGATAGACCGTTTCCCCAGGCCCCTAACCAACCGTAGATGAGGATACAAGACAGATCCAAATTTGTTGTCATCGTCTGCGGCTGGCTGGTTCACATCGTAAGAACTGGAGATGTCTTCGCCGTGCCGTTTCGACTTCCAGAGATACTCACCGACCAGGACACCTTCGAATCGTCAGGGCAGTGTAAAGGGTTCGACGGGGTCCCGTCTGGTTCTGTCTTGAGCAACTAATGCGAGGAGTGTGTTGAGTTTCTCACTCACAGCTGCTAACGCGTTTGAAACTTGCCCACCACAGTTAGCAACTCGTAGTTAGAAATCGTAGAGCTTGTTCACGAATATGTAGAAAAGAATTCCGATTC
>Ga0307511_10006479_pt1 | contig 11791 bp, 18 predicted proteins | sample 13_EM_MG_FD_200266 | JGI IMG/M metagenome (GOLD analysis project Ga0307511, IMG submission 200266) | Populus trichocarpa ectomycorrhiza microbial communities from riparian zone in the Pacific Northwest, United States - 13_EM | ecosystem: Host-associated > Plants > Roots > Unclassified | place...
ACCCGCTGCCAGCGAAGAGCTCGCCGCGCTTGTACACCTCTCCCTGTCCAAGCACAGCGTTTGGGTCAATCCCGATCTGATCTCTTCAGACGACGGCTGTACGTATGAAGCACAGACTTCCCAATGCTCGCGTCCAGGGCTGATCGCAGCTCGTTAGATGTATCCCTCGTTCGTCTTATCCGCGAATCCGAGCATTTCGCGGATATGAAGACGATACCTCCTGAGGTGGATGTCATCCGGGCGGTCCAAAAGCATCTGCCGGATGTCCTCGAGGCCCGGATCCTCATCTCCTCGCCGCAAAATCCCGCTTGGTCCTCCTCCGGCTCCCGTTCCGATACCACCGGTGGGTATGAAATTCGCCGGAAAGACTGGAAATCCGTTCGTTCGATTGCGCCGCCCCTTCGGAAACAAGATTGGGACGCTAGGGTTGTGTACCTGGTCCGTGTTAAACTTTCCACTACGTCATCCCTTTGATGAATTTGTCCATGGACCGGGTAACTGATGATGTTTCGGCGTTTCAGGAAAAGCTACCACCACGCATCCGATCCACAGCAACGGTCTATCGCTTCGTCTGGTCACTGCTCAACGGCCGAAAAAGTTGCCCCTTCGACGCGATCCAGGATGTCAGGCTTAGTCCACCCGCAGATGGTGAAACCGAGTCCAAACGCACGTTCAAGGGTTTCGCGTTCGTGACCCTGTCCTCGACGGATCTTGTGAAACAACTATCGGAAGATTGGCCGTGGTTACCCGGGGATCGACCTGCACCTGTTTCAAGTGGGATCTCCGTGACAGCTTCGGCCGACGTTGCGGATGCACACAAATACGGAGTGCGGGTGATCGCTAAGGCTCGGTGGGAGGAACTACGCGACGAGTACCTCGCATATCGTACGCAGCTGTTAAGTGCGGTCCACGAGGAAGAGCGGAAGTCTGGGACGGGTGTTCAGTCGAGACCTGGGATGGCGGGTCCCGCTTTACCACCGCAGCTGTTGAATGGCCCACACTCGACAGTTACGCAGGACTACCCACTCGGTTGCCTGGTATTCGCCAGGAATATCCACACAGAGACGAACAAAACCACCTTACGAAAGCTATTCTCTTCTACGATCGGCTTTCCCCGAGATGTTCTCGACTATGTCGATTTCAACAAAGGAATGGATTCTGTAAGTTCAGAACCCCACTCTGCAATCCCCGCCGACTAATGGACATGTCATCGAAGTGTTTCCTCCGTATTAGAAGCCCCAAGGAAGCCTCCGCCCTTGTCGAGCACTTCCGTACCAATCTGCTCGCACAGGCGACTGGCCTAGACGCAGACGGAGTCGCTCCCTCGGCGCTGAAGAAACCTATCGTCATTGAGTTGGTAGAGGGTAAAAAGGAAGAACTCTATTGGGAGAAAGTCCCCGAGAAAACCCGGCGACAAGCCATTCAAAACGCGCTCAAGCTCTCTGGTGACGCAGGTGTCCCGACGGAAAACCTCTCCCAGCCAAGCAAACGGAGAAGAAAGGATTAACGTTCTCATCAACCACGGTATACTACCACCATATTCTCCCACTCCCCATTTCGCCCAAAGACCAGTTCGCTGGCGCTTCTGTAAATCTCAGTGTTTTTCCCTCTGAAGGGGAGTTTTCACGCTACTCAGCGCGTGGTAGACACCAAAGGTCAAAGGGAATCCTGCATAATGCAATGGCGATATAAAGGAAAACAGCCCACGATCGTAGCGTAGGAAACCAGGAGAGAAATTACGAAGGGGAATTGTAATGAAAAAAACAAACAAACAAGGAAACTAAAAACTATGACCAGAGCCTGGTCCCCGCGGGGTCCAAACCTTTCGCCATTCGCAGCATAACGATGGTGGCGGTCAAACTTGAGAACTACAGCATCCGATTAGCGATGGACAGAACCAAGGGCAGGAGGTGCTTGACTTACCCCATTACCGATGAACACGTCCGCCCGTTGGCCAACCACCATATCGATACTTTGCGCCACGAACTTTTGCTCCCAAGTGATCTTTAACTCCCTGCTGCTCGAGATCTGCTTCCACTTTCCAGATTTGTGCAGCGCTTCCTTCAGTTCACTTAACCACGGGTCCTTTCCATTGGTCATGATGTAAATGTTGCTCAGATTTTTTCCCGCTCTCGAGTTTCTGGCGTCAACGACCTTCTGGACGATCTCGTCTATAGATGGGTAACAGCTCTTGGCGTAGGCGTCGTAGATGTCCTGTGTGACAGCACCACCTTCCTTCGGCCTGGGTGGCGAGTCGAAACGATCAATTAGTTGGGGGAGTTGATTGAATCCGGTCCAAGTCGATCCCCATTCTGCCAACCCACGGCAGTGAGACTCGAAGTCGCCTCTACGGATATGGAGGGCAAGGAGGCCAGGAATGACCGGGTATGGATCACCGGGGGTACTGGCTGTGAGACCGTTCGGGGCATAGAGCTTCTTGTTTCGGTTGAACCCGTCGAGGATGAACGACGACCATCTGAACTCGGAAACCATGGGGGATTTGAAGAGAATTGGAACGATGTCGAGAAGTCGCTCTGAACCAAAGATCCTGGAAGTGTGTTCCGAGTCAAATCACATGAATGACGATTATCAGTCTGGGGGACTTTTCAATCACCAGATGTCGAAAATCTTGTCATCGGTGGTGACGCAGTTTTCGGGAGTATCTTCCATGTACTTTATCCAAGCGTCCATGACGGTCTTTGCGCTGTAATCCTCCGGAAGTGTTGCCCGGACGGCATCCTTGTCTAGTCGCTTGGGATTTGGACAGACTGTGTCAAACCATTCTTTCATAACGGATCTAGGTGTATCGTCACCGGGGGCGAAGGGACCCCCGGCCATGGGTCCTGAGATGCCACGTGAATTTAAGGAAGGGGAGATGAGATATCGGATGACGTACCTGCTATTTGCACGGTCATCGGGATCGTGGAAGGGATGAGGTTTCCATTAAAATCTGAATAAATTGGGCCGTCACGATTCCAAGTGTAGTTGTCGAAAACGAAACTGACAGCAAGGTGATGAGTTGGAATTTCCGAAAGGTGGAAAGAAGCGAACTTACGCTCTTCGTGAATGGTATGCAAGTAGGGCATTGACGAAGTGTTCTTGCAAGGCGTTACCCCACCCGGCAGCTAGCGAAGACCTCAGACGGGTCTAAAAGAGAGCTCAGGCATCATGAAACATACCACGGACATGTTCCGAAATCCAGATGTATTTGCCGTTCCTTCCCTCCGGATACGGCAGATCGAGATTGTGTTGGGGAAGTGCCAGTTCACGCAGGCGGTATTCAGGGTATAATGGTGGTAGGCGTTTGCCTTGCCATGGAAGATTTACTGGCGTCCACCCCTCGCCCTCAAACTCCAACAAAGAGTAGAGACCGAGGAAGGTCAGGCTGACCATGACGGAGACTAAGAGCCTGGAGACACGTCGGGGGAGTCGTGCGTCGCGTAACGAAGTCTTTCTCGAGTCCAGATCATAAGGAGGAAGGATACCGAAGGACTGTTTCCCTCTCCGTGGTCGTTCACGAAACATTTTAGCGTAAGCGAAGCGGTGTGGGAGAGATGGCGGAGGGAAAGCTGGCGGAGGACGGCCAATGATGATCATCAGCCGGGCCCACGTTTCGCGCCATGCCGTTTCCGGTTTCTCATCTCGCACTTGGGGCGCTCCCGGTTACTTATCAGCCCTCTAAGCAACTGTGGTGTATTGGGATTGAAGGTGGAAATCGCCGCACAGATAAGCGGGAATAAAAAACGAGGATGGATATTTGGGGGGGACCACCCCATGCATTCACACAACCTCGGCTCACTAGGCCGTTAACGTAATCTCGGCGTGGGGGTCTCCAGGTGGCCCGCGTGGTCGTCACCAGGTGATGCCAGAACACCACACCAACGTCTTCTGCATCGGCCGGGTAAAAGAGCCATCGCGAACCCAAACTGCGTGAATCTCCCCGCTCTAGGAGAGAGCAGCGAATCTCGACGTTGAGGGGCTTAGTGGCTGCTGTGTGACAGTGGTCGTGATTGAGGGTGTGGGAAACACCTTCCTGAAAAGTGCAACCACGGAGCGTTGAGTGGTTCACAAACGTTTTCGTCCTTCCATCTGCTCCCTGCTCGTTGTACTCCTCCCCACTCCCTTTCCCCTCTTGTTTTGTTTATGTGGCGGCCTGTCTCCATCCTCTAATCCTACCCCATGGACCATCAAGGCCGTCGACCCCCTCGCTCCGCGAGACCAAACCAACAACAACCGCTACCTCCACCCCCCTCTCACTCAGAACCCTCCTTTCGCCCAACCTACGGCAACCACGAGCCCAATCAGAGCTACGTCTCCTTCCATAACACGGAGCGCGGGGCACGCAATGGCCCTATAGACCACCCCCGACAGCCTGGTCAATCAGCCTACAACAATCACATTCTGTCGTCAACCTCAGATCCAACCCTCGCTGAGGCCGGCGGCTACTCTGGCGTCGGTAGGAAGAAGAGCCTCGTCCGCCCAGAACGAGAGAAAATCGAACCTGGCCACCGACAATGGCACTATCGCTCGCACGCAGCAGGCGATTCCAACGCCATCCCTGGCGTCAACGTCATGCCTTCCCGTATGAACCTTCTCTCTTGGCTCCTTGGCCAGGTTCCCATGTGTTGACCTCCTCCGTTCTCAGTCACAGGCAACCAACCCGCTCAGCTTCGTAGAGGACGTTCCATCCTTAATCGTGATGAAGATGTCCACGAGTCCGGTCTCGCTCTCTTCAAACGTGGTCCCGCTAGGCGGAAAAGCACAACCGGTGGTTCTCGCGTCAACCATGAACCCCCCAAGAAGAGTCCTAGTTGGTTGGATTCCATCGGCCCTGGTCCAAAAAACTGGTGGTTCCTTTATTGCTTTGCCATCACTTGTTGCGTTCCCCCAGCGCTACTCAGACTTTTTGGAATCAGAACACCCGAGCAGCAGAGGGCCTGGAGGGAGAAAATCGGTCTCCTCAGCATCATCCTATCCCTCATGGCTGGCGTCGGTTTCCTCACCTTCGGTTTCACACTGGCCGTCTGCGGCAAACCCCCTACTCGGTTCCATTCCGGAGAAATCCAACCTGCATCCGTTGTCATCCACGGCTTCGATTACGACTTCTCCAGTTTTAACCATCCCGCCGTCGGAACGTGGACCGGAAGGCAGAACCCTCTGTTCGAAGGAGGCTGGAACGCGGCTGGGAACGATATATCCTTCCTCTTCCAAAAAGTCAATCAGCGCTGTCGCGATTACATCACCAAAGCATCAAATTCCTCGATCACCGGGGACCGTGGAGACTTGAACTGGTATTTCCCTTGCAACGTCTACAGTCAACGAGGCAACTCTGGTGTCAACCTCACGGGCGTTGAGAACGGTGCCAATTGCCATTATGCCTCGAGGTCGCGAACCATGCTGGCCCAAATGCAGCCAGAGGGGCAAGTCTATTACACATGGGATGACGTCCGAGACCCCAGCCGGAATTTGGCCGTCTTCGAGTCGTAAGTTTACTTTTTGCCTCCTTGCGTTTTCCACGTCCTCACATCACCCATAGTACCGTTCTCGACCTGAACCTCCTGAACTGGTTGACGACGGCACAGGTCAAGTACCCCCCAACGTTCGACGCTTTGAAGCGTCCCAATGGAACCTTCAACGGCAAGGACCTTTCCATGTACTTCTATCGGACCGACCAGCGGAAGCTTGGGCAGTGTTTGGAGGATATCGTCGCCGTTGGTTTCATTGATACCCAGAGCGTCGGTTGCGTTGCCTCGGACGTCGTCCTCTACCTTTCCCTCATCTTCATCATCGGCGTGGTTGCTATTCGTTTCGTCATGGCGGTCATGTTCGCGTGGTGCTTCTCATGGAAACTGGGTGTCTTCAAGAACGAGACGTTCAGGGACCGGAACCGTCGAATCGCCGAAATCGAGAACTGGACCTCCGACATCTATCGTCCTGCCCCCAGCGACTATCGACCAGATGTTACGAAGAAAGGGTTGGCAAAGCAGCGCGGAGTCGGAGGCATCCTCCCTACTTCGTCAAGGTTCACCCCATCCGAAAATCTCCTCAAGGGCGCACGGCCGACCACTGCATACGGGAAGCTCGACTCGACACCAAACAAGCGCGGTAACTCGGCCAGCATCTACGGTTCACTCGGGGGTAAGGGGTCTAAGACCCTGGTCTCCCCAGAGTTGTCGTCAAGGAGCTCCACCTCGCTCCCAGGATTCGCGGATAGAAACTGCCCATTCCCCCTCGTCAACGTCGTTCCCCAACCCCCGCCTGAATACGAACCGTTCGGTTTCCCTTTGGCCCACATGATCTGCCTCGTTACTGCATACTCTGAATCCGAAGCCGGTTTGAGGACCACGCTCGACTCGATCGCCACCACCGATTATCCAAACAGCCACAAACTCATCCTTGTCATCGCGGATGGTCAGGTGCTCGGTGATGGGAACACGTTAACGACTCCGAGGATATGTTTGAGCATGATGGAGGATTTTATCATCCACCCGGGTCAAGTCGAACACAATTCCTACGTTGCCATCGCCGATGGTGAAAAGCAGCTCAACGATGCCAAGGTATACGCCGGATTCTACTCTTACGATGACAACTCGGTCGAGAAATCGAAGCAACAACGGGTGCCAATGGTCTTGGTCGAGAAGGTTGGCAACCAGACCGAGAGGGCCAACAAGGAGAAGAAGGCTGGCAACCGAGGAAAGCGCGACAGTCAGATCGTCCTCATGTCATTCCTCCAGAAGGTCATGTTCGACGAACGGATGAACACCTTCGAGTACGAGTTCTTCAACTCGATCTGGAGAGTTACTGGTGTCAGCCCAGATCGTTACGAGCTGGCGCTTTGCGTGGATGCAGATACAAAGGTATTCCCGGACGCACTTTCTCGGATGGCAGCGTGCATGGTGAACGATCCGGAGATCATGGGGCTGTGTGGAGAGACCAAGATTGCGAACAAAGCAGAGACTTGGGTTACCATGATTCAAGGTGCGCAGGCGTTCAGTGACCCAACGCCAAGCTAACGCAATCCCTCCAGTCTTTGAGTACTACACCTCTCATCACATGGTCAAGGCTTTCGAATCCATGTTTGGCGGCGTTACCTGTCTGCCCGGCTGCTTCAGCATGTATAGGATCAAGGCTCCCAAAGGAGATACGGGCTACTGGGTGCCCATCCTTGCCAACCCGGACATCGTCGAGCACTATTCGGAGAACGTTGTGGACACCCTCCACAAGAAGAACCTTTTACTCCTTGGTGAAGATCGATACCTTACGACCCTCATGCTCAAGACATTCCCAAAGCGAAAGAACGTCTTTTGTCCGCAGGCGGTTTGTAAAACGGTCGTCCCTGAGAAGTTCAGCGTCCTCCTTTCCCAGCGCCGTCGGTGGATCAACTCGACCATTCACAATCTCGCCGAATTGATTTTGGTCCGCGATCTGTGTGGCACGTTCTGTTTCTCGATGCAGTTCGTCGTCGGCATGGAGTTGGCTGGAACTCTCGTCTTGCCAGCGGCCATTTCTTTCACCCTGTACTTGATCATCGCTTCCCTCATTCCCGGAGGGACTAATACGACCATCCCGCTCGTTTTGCTCGGCATCATTTTGGGTCTTCCAGGTTTGTTGATTGTCATCACGACAAGGAAGCTATCCTACATCGGTTGGATGTTGATCTACCTCTTCTCATTACCGGTTTGGAACGGTATCTTACCCACCTACGCGTTCTGGCACTTTGACGACTTCTCGTGGGGTCAAACCCGAATGGCTCAGGGGGAGACCGCCGCGGACGTGGACCACGGCGACAAGAAGGGAGAGTTTGATTCCTCCGGGATCGTCATGAAGAGGTGGGTTGAGTTTGAGAGGGAAAGAAGGTGGAAGAGCGGGACTCCTTCGGCAAGGAACTCGTATTATGACCCTCGTTCCAGCTCTCCAAAGAGGTATGTGATTTTTCCATCACCAGCTACCACGATGACACGAACGTAGGAACGGCGGTTCTCGTAGACAATCGTTGGTGTCCACTACGGAACGCGACTCCCGTGGTTTCGACGCTACTACCGTAGAGTCCTCGAGCTATACCCACGTAAGCGGATCCAGACCCCGGCACGACAGTCAGCAACTGTTGATGCTCCCCGCTCCCCTTTCCGTCAACCGACCTTCGGTCTCGACGTCACGTCTTTCGAGGACAAGCGAGGACGCGGGAGGACCGGATTCCCCCCGCCAACGACTCATCAGCAGTTCCCATTCCGGAGAAGGATATGATACACCTGACCATTCCAACCCGTCATCCTCCAGGTTCACCTCTCCGACAATCCCCGACTACCTCGGCAGCGGTACCATTCGGACTCCCCGCAGTGCTGGGGAATCTAACCCATTCGTTTATTCCAACTCCCAGCGAATGCCAGAATACGACCGAGTTCCATTCTCTGCAGAGTCCGAGGATTACTCTCCAGGGAGCTACACTCCATCTCCGTCCTCGCAGTCCCAGGCACACAACAAGAACAAGGGTTTTAGCTTGGTGGATAGCGGACCAGTTCCTGGACCTGATGGCGTTCGGCGGGTTGCGAGGAAGAGACAGAGTCAGCAGAGTCCGCCACAGAACCGGTACTCGAGAGGATCGACGTATTTACCTCCCGGAGCTGCCTTGCCTCGACCGGCGGGCGGGCACAGTAATGGTGATTGAGAGAGGTTGGCAAATTGAACGCTCTTCCCTGGCCGCTGTACACGAGACATTTTTCTTCCCCTAGGACTCGATATTCTCCTTTTCCCCCACCATAGCATTGTTTCAACTAGCGAACCCATGACGGACTGATTTTGTCTCCCTCTCATTTCCAGCCCCCTCCTCCATGACGATACCTGCATTTTATTATCGATGTTTCCTTGTTTTTACAGATTCTGCTCATTGAGGGACCTCTTCTTGCCACTTCACACCATTCCGGCTTTATGGTACATGATTCAGCGTAGGACACATCTCATAATGGTCGCTTTATTCGCGAACGTGTACCCATTTTTTTGGCGAGCAGCTCTACACAACTATAGGATGCGTAATAAGGTTTTTTTGTGATAATGAGGCGTGCTACCAAGGTTTTGCAAGTTGTTGGGTGAGAAGGATGCTGTGCCTCTTCTTGATGGTGACTCGGTGACGAGAAAATTTATCATCTGGAGAGAATCGGGCTGTGGAGGATATTATCCTTGAGGTCGGGGATGCAAAGAAAGAGGCGGATTGAGCGGACCTGGATGGGCAGATTTTGTCACCTTCCCGGTGGTCGTCACTTTCTAGCGCAAAACGGTGAGGATCTAAGCAAAAGAAAGGGGCATTCTGTAGGTACCTTGAGGGTGTAGACTCTCTCGCCATTCTCGTTCAGAGTGTACATGAGATGCATGGTGGACGAAGACCAAGCGGAGGAGTGGAGGAAGCGCTGTTGTCCAAATTTGTCCGCCGTTCGTTTTACTGTTACCTTCCGGACGGAGGCACCTCTCGCAGTCGACTTCATCCTCCTCAACCCCATGACTTTGACCTCGGACACGGATTCCTGTACGGCCGCAGAGCCAGTTCAGGTCTTGACTCCTCCGCCATCCCCACCACTCGCCGAGGAAGACGCAACGACAGCGGCCCCATCCACCTCCGCCTCCTCGGTCAAGAAGAAGAAAAAGAAGAAGTCTAAGAAATCTAACAAGGCGAAAGACCCCGCCACTCCACCACCACCATCACCTACTCCTACCCCTACCGCCGAGGGGAACCAGCCGCCACCCTTGTATATCAGCAGGAACAAGCACTGGAAGTACATCAGTTCCTTTCACGTTCGTGTCCCTCTTGGGTCGGAAATAGAAATACTGAAGCTTGAGACGTTATCTAGGGGCCATGGTTACAACTCCCCCTCGAACTACTCGAGTCTTTACTCGTTCTGAACATGGACCCATGCATGCTTTCCGGACCTGATGTCCCCTGTTCGTCTCCCCCGCAACGCGAGTTGCGCGGATTACCTGCTCCCAAGCCTCGCGATCGTGGGTTCGCCAGCTTAAGCGATCACACCCCGCCCGACTCCCCTCGGATGACCTTTAGCTCCTTTTCGCAAAACACGAACGCGAACCCGTTCCCATCACCCGCTCCCGGAAAGGCCAGTCCTCCTCCGGTGGATCCGGGCGTCTTTCGGTCCGTCGCGTCGATCCGTAGGTTGATAGACGAAGCGTCTGAACTTTCCGTTCGCGCGTCGTCTGGGTTGTCAGCCATTGCTTTGGGATCTCTTCGTAGCGGAAGTGGAGGGTTAGGGAATTCTCCGTGGGGGTCCACGCAAGGGTTTAATCCTCTTGGTGATAATGGTCATGGAGGACGGAATGTTACGATGTCTGCCACACGGATACACCGACTTAGAGCGTTGGCTGTTCAAAAACTTGCCGCTGCGTATGCGGCAGACGAGATTGCTTCAAGCGTTATGGTGATGCAAGGAGGAAGTGTCTTTGATGATATCGCCGAACGAGTCCTCAAATATGATCCCAACGATGTGGATGCAAAATACGTACACTTCTTCCACGAAAAGATACCCTCTAGGTCGGTGTGTAGGTCTTTCTGAATACACAGAGAAGACTGACAGTCCTGCAGGCAACTGGCCGATTCTACTAACACAGACGTTTTGGATAACCTCATCGCTCAATATCCCCACCGACTGGAATATTTACGTACCCGTGGAATCGTCCATTGCTTCCGGGACGAGTATTCTATGGCTACGAAGGACTTTACTCATGCTCTCCGGGAGGCTCGTGCACGTCGCAAAGCCAAGTCTCTCCACAACAGTGCTGGAAGTGTCGCACACGAACCCTCTAGAGGTAAAGGGTGGAAAAAGAAGAAGGGGAAAGGCGAACCCGGGAAGCAAGACGGCGTTAGATCCGATCTGGTTTTGAATTACGATAGATCGGAGGGGGACCAACTCGTACTTCACCCATCGGTCCTCCCCGACGCCCCCGAGCCGATTGAACCCCAGTGTTTGTTCTTCCGAGGCACTGCATACCTTCAACACGCCATCTTCCTCATCGAAACCGCTATGCTCAAGCTGGAAGGTGTTCAAAAGAGTGTCACTCCTGAGGGGACCGACCTCCGACTCTGCTACGTCGAAGGGGGGCGATTTGGCGGAACAGAGATCGGTAATCCGGACGGTCCCCTTGGGAGAAAGGACGGACCGAAGTTAGCCGCCTACCGGGAAGTACTCGCCGACACCACGTTCAAAGAGGCGATCCTCAGCCTGGTCAAGAAAAGCTTCCGCGACCACGAGAAGTTCCTGTCTCATTTTGATACCGTCGAAGGACCTGCTTATCCAGGGCTCGTCGAAGGGGACTTGGTCCAACGCACCGAGTACGCCTTTCTGCTGTTCGAATCGCTCAAGAGCGGACATCACAGCCAGAAATCGCCCCCTCCGAAGAACTTCGTTATTCCCGAGGTCCCCGCGTCTATCACCACTTACCACCCACTTTTAGTCGAAGCGCACTTCAGTCGGTTATTGTGCTTGTTCATCATGGGTGACTTTACGACACTGTTACCCACGTTTTCGAGGACAACGATGATCGTGGATGGATTAGAGGGCTACCCGGTCTTCCTCCCTCCGAGATCCATGGCCCAGGCGGAATTCGCCGAAATCCTCGAGCGACTCGCGGGTGGATGGGCTATGGGTTCACAGCCGAACTCTTGTTCCAGGAAACGTCTCATGCCATCGGGGAGCGTTAGATCGAACGGGAAGGATAGAGAAGTCGAACCGGAAGCAGTCGGAATTGCGGACGAATACCCGTTCCCTTCGATCTCCATTTCGGATTACAGCCC
>Ga0307511_10006480_pt1 | contig 11791 bp, 24 predicted proteins | sample 13_EM_MG_FD_200266 | JGI IMG/M metagenome (GOLD analysis project Ga0307511, IMG submission 200266) | Populus trichocarpa ectomycorrhiza microbial communities from riparian zone in the Pacific Northwest, United States - 13_EM | ecosystem: Host-associated > Plants > Roots > Unclassified | place...
TCCACACGTACACGACGTTAGGAGGTTTGCCACGCGGCTTAGGTGCGACCCCACACATATTGCCATCTAGCCTCCCTCCGATACACATCCTGCCACCCCAAACCTTTCACCATGGCCACTGGGGTACTCATGAACAGTTCACCCACCCCACACCTTCCGCAAAATATTTCCCAGGCCATACCCAACACTGGGCCAAGCGCATCAGGCGTCCAACCACATAACTCATCTAGTTTCCGGACGACCCCCGAAGAGGCGATGGACCGACTTCTGGAGAGGGCGAAATCACCGTTGGGGGAGGCTGAGGTCCGGAAAGTGGTTGAAGCGCTTGAAAGGGTAAGTAGGATGCGCCTTCTACCCTCGTGTCAGTGTATCAAACCAGCAGACTACAGATATTGTAGCCCCAGATCCAAATGACCCTGCGTGCGAGGAGGCGATGCTTCCGGGGACTCGTGAAGATTTGCGGGGAATACGGCATCCTCCCCCGTTCACATATCATCTCCGAATCCAAAGTCGAGCTGGGAGATTCTCTCGCATCCGGCGGTTTCTCTGAGGTTTTACGAGGAACGTATGAGGGGAGCAAATCCGTCGCGATCAAAGTGATACGGCTTCACGATGTCTACAGCCTCAATGTCCAGGGAACCAAAGGAATCAAAGAAGTCAAAAAAGTGCGGCACTTTGACCTACCCTCCTCATCACGACCGAACCCGATCGTTCTTAGAATTTCTGCCGAGAGGTCATAACCTGGAAGCGTCTGTCACACCCAAACATATTGGAGCTAATTGGGGTCATGATGAATGATAAAGAATATACCATGGTGACGCCGCTGATGAAAAATGGGACAATCGTCGACTTCTTGAGGGGAAACCTGCAAGCCAATCCCCTGAAACTGGCACGTAACGTGTTCCGTTTTATACGCCTCTCGACTGAGTCCGGTCACAGTTAGAGGACGCCGTGCGCGGTCTTCAATATCTCCACACCATAGAGCTCGCCCACGGTGACCTGAAAGGGGTACGATTCCTATGCCTATTTCTAAACAGCGATGCTCACGTTGTCGCAGGCAAATATCCTCGTCTCCGACGATCTTTCCGCTTGTCTCGCGGATGTTGGACTTACGAGGGTTGCTGGTGATATGGTCTCCGCCGCTACGTCTCACACATCTACGTCTAGCGGTGCCAACACCCGGCGTTGGTGTCCGCCGGAACTGCTGGATCCGGAGAGGTTTAAGCCCAAGAGGGGTGGTCCTACCACAAAGGCAGATATGTATTCGATGGGGATGACCATCTACGAAGTGAGCTTCCTCCAATACAAATCTGGCCGGAGCGTTGAGGTAGCCCTAGGTCCTGACGGACAGTATCCCATTTTCCACGTGCAACGATAACGTGGCAATCCTTTGTGTCCTTGAGGGCCTGCGACCAAAGACACCAATCTTCGCCGCGACCCGCGGCTACACCGAGGAACTATGGGAAATGACAACGTCTTGTTGGAAGGAGGATCCTAACGACCGGCCTACGGTCGACTACGTTCTGGCTCTGCTAAAGAATGCTGCGGAGCAGTGGGAGCCCAAGCATAGGGCATTTCCTTCCCTTTCTCCCCGGAATGACCGGAACACAGCTTTCCCGGAGGAGTCGGATTCAGACACTCAACTAACCATCGACGAGAAGGTGGATCAGATTCTGGATGGGGCAAGGTCACCGATGGGAGAGGACGAGGTCGGGGACGTGGTTGAAACGCTTGAAATGGTGAGCAGGAAGCAGTTCCTACCCACATGTACCTGTGTGCCCAACCAACGTACGACAGATGCTGGAACCCCAGGACCAGATGAACCTACGTACGAGGACTCAATGCTTCCAGGTACTCGCGAAGATTTGCGGAGATATGACATCCTCCCCGACTCATACATCATCCCCGAATCCAAGTTCCGGAGGCTGGGTGATAACCCCATCTCGTTCGACGGTCTCTCAGAGGTTTGGCCGGGGGTGTATGAGGAGGGCAAACCCATCGCAATCAAGGTCATACGCTATCATGATGCAGAAGGTGCCCAGGAAATCAAAAAAGTAGGGCACTTTGACCTATTCTCCTCACCACGATTGAGCCTGAGCATTTGCAGAACTTTTTCCGAGGGGTCGTAACCTGGAAGAGTCTGTCTCACCCGAACATATTGGAGTTAATTGGGGTGACAATGGATGACGAACAATATACCATGGTCTCGCCGTGGATGGAAAATATCGTCGAATTCTTGAGGGAGGACACCGAAGCCAATCCGTTGAAACTGGCACGTACTGCTGTTCCGTTTTTTGCACTTCTTAATTGAGTCCTGTGACAGCTAGAGGACGCCGCGTCCGGTCTTCAGTACATTCACAGTATGGATCTCGTTCATGGTGACCTGAGAGGAGTACGATCTCAATACACGCTTTCGAACGGCGACGCTCACATTCGCGTAGGCAAATATCCTGATCGACGACGACGGTCGCGCCTGCCTCGTGGATGCTGCCGCTGGATCTCAAAGATCTACGTCCAGTGGTGACAACATCATGCGTTGGTCTCCACCGGAGCTACTGGGTACGGAAAGGTCCGGGTCCCAGAGGGGTGGTCCCACAAAAGAGTCTGACATATATTCGATGTCGATGACCATCTACGAGGTGAGCTTCCTTCAGCACAAATCAGGCCGAGACGTTGAGATAGTCGTAGGTCCTGACGGACAGGCCCCCGTTTTATGAGCATACCGATGCTATGGCGGAGGTCTATATCCTCAAAGGCGAGCGACCCAAGAAACCAATCTTCTCTACCACCCGCGGCTACACCGAAGAACTGTGGGAAATGACGACGTCTTGTTGGAAGCGGGATCCTAGCGATCGCCCCACAGTAGCCGAAGTCCTCTGCGCGCTGAAGAATGCCGCGGAACAGTGTGAATCCGAGTGTGGAGAAATGGACACCCCGTCTCCAAAGGATGACCGAAACACAGCTCTCGCGGAGGAGTCGGATTTATCCATGACTTCCAAGCATGAGAATAAACCTCCCCATACAGCCTCCACCTCACTAGACCCTTTCCAGCCGTTTGTGACCAAGTCTCTTACCCCAATTGCCCTATATCACCCCGAACCTCCCGCAACGGCCGACCCACGCACCCCGCACCCCCAGAGCGACACCGCCAAGACTGCACCTAGCGCTAGTCCCACCACAGCAGGCGTCCAGTCGCAGTACACTTCCGATACTCCACTGACACCTGATGAGATGTTGGACCGAATTTTGGTTAGTGCAAGGTCACCGTTGGGGGAGGACGGCGCCCAAAACCTGGTTGACGATCTCGAGAAGGTAAGTAGGAGGTACCCACTACCCATGGGTTAGTTTACCTAAAGCGGAGGACAGATGTTGTGGCCCCAATTCCAAATGAGCCCGGAAACGAGGAGGCGATGCTTACGAGGACTTGTGAAGATCTGTGGGGAACATTCCATCCTCCCCAACTCATACGCCATTCCTCAATGCGAGATACGGAAGTGGGGCGATTCCCCCGTCTCGTCCAGGGTGATTTCCGGTGCTTGGCCAGGGGTGTATGGGGAGGACACATTCGTCGCAGTCAAAGTCGTACGGTATTACCCGTCGGACGATATCCGCGACATAAAAAAAGTAAGATACTTGACCTACTCTCCTCATCACAACCGGACCTGACCATTCGCAGAACTTTGTCCGAGAGGTCATAACCCGGAAGCACCTGTCTCACCCAAACATCTTGGAGTTAATCGGCGTCATGATTGATGATCATGAACATGCCATGGTTTCACCGTGGATGGATAACGGGAGCATCATCGACTTCTTGAGGGAAACCCCCGAAGCCAACCCGTTTGAGTTGGTACGTATTACTGCGTTTCGTCTTGCGCATGTCTTAATTGGGTCCGGTCATAGCTAGAGGATGCCGCACGGGGCCTTCAGTATCTTCATAGAATGGGCCTCGTCCATGGTAACCTGAAAGGGGTACGGATTCTACACCCGTTTTCAAACGACGGTACTCATTCCGGTGTAGGAAAATATCCTGATCTCCGACGACGGTCGCGCTTGTCTCGCGGACTTTGGACTCACCAGGGTCGCTGGCGGTTCGGGTTCCGCCACTGCGTCCCAAGTATATACGGCCGGTGGTCCCCGCATCATACGTTATACCCCGCCAGAACTGCTGGATACGGAAAAGCAAGAGGTCGAGAGGGGCGGTCCTACGAAAATGGGCGATATATATTCGATGTCGATGACCACCTACCAAGTGAGCTCCCTTCAATGAGAACCAGGCCAAAGTATTGAGGTAATGCTAGGTTCTTACGGGTGTGCCCCCGTTTCACGAGTACAGCGATTTAATGACATTGGCCCACATCCTGAAAGGCGAAAGACCCGAGAAACCGGACTTTGACACCACCCTCGGTTACACCGAAGAGCTGTGGGAAATGACGACATCTTGTTGGAAGGAGGATCCTGGTGACCGGCCTACAGTCGACTGCGTCCTCGGCACGTTCAAGAGTGCTGCAGAGCGGTGGGAAACCGAGCACGAGGAAATTGACACCCCATCTCCCAGGCATGGTTGGAACTCAACCCCCCTCACCGAGAGGTTGGATTCACCCACCATTTCTGAACATGAGATCGAGCCCGCCACTTGTACTACCGCTTCTGCCTCACCCAATTACGTTGAGTCGCTGGTGATCGAGTAACACCTCACCCCTATCTCCGCTCCCCCCGTTCTCGCACTTTCGGCCGCAGAGAATGACACCCTGAAGTTCGGACTAGATTTTGCGTAACTTGTATACGGACGAAAAATCTATCCACCTGTAACGGTTCCCCGTTGTATGGAAGGATGTGTTCCATAGCTCCGTGTGCCGTTAATATAACCTCTCTTCCCTTCGATACGGAGACTGATCCCCACCTGCTTCGCCCCTTATTGAGTTGAAGTGGAGGTCCAAAGTGAAGAAAAGTGTGGCCACGATCGACGTGGGTTCACATCGATATCGACGACTTGGAGGAAAGTCAGCCCTGGAGGCTGCCGCCGTAACACCCGTGGCCTCCCCCCAGACCCACGAGTACTTGTCACCTCCCAACCTGGCCCGCCATCGCAGTCACGGGCCTCGCCATGCCTCTCTCGTTTACTCGGAACACGTTTTTCTGCAGCTTGCATGTGATGACTACTGCCTGACGCGTTCTGGCTTAGGATGACCTGAACCTCAATCTGACTAACCTGTTGTATCGCCTCCCACCTCCCCGGTCGTTTGGTTTCCTTTTCACATTCTTGCACTAATCGAGCGTCGCTTGTCCCCCGCAGATCGGAGGATGTCTCCGAGTCTACGTATACAAAACGTTTGCCGCGACCATTACAGGTACGACGCCCATCTCCACCGGCCCTCGGTCTGGACTGACTCGTGGTGAACTTGCACATCGATGTGTTGAGCATATGCCCAAAAGCCAACATGCGGCATCCAGGCCCCTGCCACGCGGTTTGGGTGCGGTCCTATATATCCCACCGTCTAACCCCTCTTCGATACGCCCCCAAAAACCTTTCAACGTGACCACTAGTGTGCTCATGAATAATCCACTCACCCCGTCCAATTCGGACAGCATTCCCAAGACCATACCCGGCACTGGGCCAAGTACATTGGATATCCAACCGCAGAACATATCTGTCGCTCAGCTGACCCCAGACGAGGTGGTGGATCGGTTCCTGTTGAAGGCAAAGTCACCGTTGGAGGAGGGCGAGGTCCGAAAGGTAGTTGATATGTTTGGAGAGGTGAGTGCTAGGGAGCACATCATACCCGCAGATCGGCACGTCCAACCAGTAGACGACAGATGTTGCAGCCACACTTCCAAATGAGCCTGCGCACGAGGAGGCGATGTTTCCGGGGACTCGTGAAGATTTGCGGGGAATACGGGGTCCTGCCCAGCTCATACATCATTCCTGAATCCAAGATCCAGACGTTGGGCGATTCCCCCATTTCACTCGGCGGTTTCTCTCGCGTTTGGGCGGGGATGTATGAGGAGGACCAATCCGTCGCGATTAAAGTTATACGCCGTCGTAAGTCAGACGACGTCCGGAAAATCGAAAAAGTGGGGTGTTTTGACCTATACTCGTCACCGAGGTCGAGCCTGACCATTTACAGAACTTTTGCCGAGAGGTCATAGTCTGGAAGCGTCTGTCACACCCAAATATTTTAGAGTTGATCGGGATCACGATGAACGGTGGTGAATACACCATGATTTCGCCGTGGATGGAAAACGGGAATATCGTCGAGTTCTTGAAGGAAAACCCGGAAGCTAATCCGTTGAAATTGGTATGTACTACGTTCCGTTTCATCTACCCCTTGACTGAGTCCGGTAAAAGTTAGAGGACGCTGCGCGCGGTCTTCAGTATCTTCATCGCATAGATCTCGCCCACGGTGACCTGAAAGGAGTACGACTCCTACACCTGTTTTCAAACCAAGACACTCACCTTGATATAGGCAAATATCCTCATCTCCGACGACGGCCGTGCTTGTCTCGCGGACGTCGGACTCACCAGGGTCGCTGGTGATCTGGATTCCCCCACTGCAACTCCCGCAACTCCTGCAACCCCTGGTGGTGCCACCACCCTGCGTTGGTCGCCGCCAGAGCTGCTGGATCCGGAAAGGTTTGGGTCCAAGAGTGGTGGCCCTACGAAAAAGTCTGACATATATTCGATGGCGATGACCATCTACGAAGTGAGCTTACTTCGATCCACATCGAGCTGGAGCACTGAGGCGGCGCTAGGTTCTTACGGACAGGCCCCCGTTCTACGAGTACAAAGAACTCGTGGTGATGTATAGCATTCTTCAAGGCGTACGACCCAAGGCGCCGGTTTTTACCATGACCCGCGGCTATACTGAGGAACTATGGCAACTAACGACATCTTGTTGGAAGGTGAATCCCAACGAGCGACCCACAGTAGAGTACGTTCTGGCCGCCCTGAGAAGTTCTGCGGAGCAGCGGGAACCCAAGCACGGAGAGATCCCCATCCTGTCCCCCCTGGATGACCGAGGCCAAGCTCTCCTCATGGAGAAGTCGGATTCGCCCACCGTTCCCGAAGATGAGAGTGGGCCTGTCACCATAACCGTCTCTGCCTTACTCCGTTCCCCTCATCCGCCTGTAATCAAGACACCAGTCCCCTTCGCCCGAGCCCACCCTCACTCCCTCCGTTCTCGTACCTTCGACTGTGATGAATGAGGCGCTACCAAAACATATTCCTGCTGCCCCAGAAGGAAGAGAGAGAACATGTCACCCCGTCGAGAGAAGGAGCCCAGGCAGATCCCAGAAGAAGTCGTCAAGTCAAGGATCACGGTTGACAAGTAATAACGACTGGAAAGCAAGGGGGCTTTTGATTCCTAATTTATTGTCTCGGAAAACACGATAGTCTATATAAACTCGTTTAAACAGATTTGCCAAAGATTGTCCAGCATTGTGGAACAGGAATGCATGCGCGAGAGCATCGCTATTAGATGACTCATTCGGAGTAGCTCCTCGTGTGTATTCCTCCACGCAAACTGTGTTGAACAGCGGCCACCATGGCCACCGAACAGCCCACGTCTTGTCGGCGAGCGGCGCGGGACACTCGTTCGGTCCTGTCATATCGCGATCTTGAGGCAAGGAACCAAGCCAGGAAATATTCCCCGCTCAATAACCTCCATTCCCCGTGAGTTTGTGGCGTAGAACGAGGCGGAATCGAGGTTGGCTAACATCCGACTGATTGAGATTGCACAAAGATCTATCATGTCACCACAACGAAACCTTCAGCCCAGGTATAACCTCATACAAAAACCCGTTTGTAAACCAACAATTAACTTAACTACATCCGGCCCAGCCATTTTTCATCTTCGGCAGACATCCTCCTGCTATAGGTATAGCACGACCTCATACATACTCCGATGGGCGAGAGGAACAAGGGATCCTATCGACCTGCCAGGTGCGCCGACGGAGAGACCCGAATGACCCTTCTTGAAGATTTGCGTTTGGTGTTATATCTCGGGGGCTCTATTCTTCTGTTTGGGGAACAGATCATTTCTTGAAGGGGCATAGGCAGAGGGTTGATGTAATTGACAGCGCGGGCACGGCTCGAGTCGGATTCGTGGGAACCCTGCGTTGTGAATTGACATAGCACCATCAGTATTCATTTCTCGGGGAATCTCGAGAAACGAAGTGACCTCTAGCGTGCCTTCAGCGGTACCAGAAGATTGAACCGCGTTCGCGCGGGCGGAATGCGTTTGCCTCTGAGCCTCGAATGCACCTGTGTCATTTCTAGAGGTTGTGGGACCGTCGTTCGACGGTCGATCGACAGGTTGAAAGAGACTGAAGAACGATTGCGGGTTGTTCCTCCTAGTAATCGTCCGAGCGCGTTCGATCATCTCTTCCTCGTCAGTTGAGATCTCGTTGCCATCTGGATCCAGCCGAGCTACAACGAAAGCCCGACAATAAGCACATTGAATGTGATTCGTGTATTTAGGCCGTACCCCACCCACGCCGCCGGGACGGCGGCCTCCTGGCATTTACAGGGATAGAATGTGCTTCCGAGTCCGACGGACTGGTCATGCGAGAGAAAACGATGGCTTCAGGTTCGTGGGGATTGGCCTCCCTTCGTCGTTCTCGGTACGAGTCGTCGACAGTTGGAGGGGTGGGGGCAACGGGGAATCTCCGTCGCCTTGGTGCGTCCCACAGTGGTTCCACAGAACGCGGGGATTCTGGTTCCAAGCTTATATTGTGGACAAGCTCATCCCCGTCAGCATTCAGTCGCCTACGTACCCGATAACTCCTACTCCGGTCCGCACGGTCGTCATCCTCCCAACTGTAGAATTGCCGAGGATGATCCGACTGTATGGGGACGGGGCGTTGAGCTATGACACGTCAAACATCATCCGTGGGCTCGACAAGGTAGGTATCCTTACCAATCTCTCGTCGCCGTCTGACGATGTCAGCAACCCGCGAACTTCTCGATGTCGTCTCCGAATCTGGACCTAAGTCTACCGACGGTGCGGAACTCTCCATGGTACGTGACGTCCTGAGGATGTCAATCACCGAGCCCAAGATTTGGGACCTATGACGCGCCGAGGGGTCCTGTCGTGCGGCAAGCCTTCTTGCTAGGGTTGTCGAAGAATCATCGCTTAGGGGCCTATGACGAGTGAGATTGGGTGGAGGGGGTGTTGTATTGTCCTCCGATGGGGATAAGGAACCGTTCTGACGGTCATAGGCTGCGACCGGGTGCCTGCCAATGAACCTGAAAGGACTCATCTCCGACCACTGCAGAGGCGTGGCGGTTATGTATAATGGAGGGTCGGGGTTGTCGATTGAGGTAGAATCATCGCCGGTGCTGTCAGTGAGGACAAGCGCCGAATGTGATGGACCGAAATCGGCGCTGGGTTCTGCAGCAGAACCCTGGATGGTGTGCGCAGCCATTGCTTGTTGATAGGCAACCAAGGTACGGCGGAGCTCTCGTAGCCGCTCGAAAGCGGCGTCCAGACTTTGAGCGGTCTGCCGGAGGCTGTTCTGGGCCAAGGTGTAGTTCTCGAAGAAAGTTGCTGTGGCGGGGGTTGTAGTAGCGAGGGTCTGCCGGCCCTCTGTGTCCGTCGTGTTTACGGGGTCCTGGGTTAGGTCCAGCGTCGGTATAGTAGGGGGAGTTGGGGCGTCCAACGAGGGTGGACAGGGTGGACTGCGTGATACGACTTTGTTCCATTCCGGGTGTGAGCGATCCCCGCTAAGACCGCACAAAAGAACCGTGTGCTCACCAGGGTCGTCAGAGACAAACAGGGATCTTCCCATGCATTCCCTTGCGAGCACCGAAGAGCTGTTGGAAGCCGATTGCAGTCGAGGGCGATGAGGGGAAAGGTGAAAGACGGTGAAAGGCGAATGCGAGGGTGAATATTTCCCCACGTGGACGGCCCGGCCGCCTCTTCCGCGATCACCGTCTCCAGTCACCTCCCCATGAAGCTCGTCGGAAAGTATGTAGATAAGGCCGGTTCAGTCGGTGTCATTTCTCCACCTCTGCGATCTGGACATCTTATCCAATGTCACTTAGGGCTATGTAAATCTCCGGCCTGAAGATGACGAGGATATGTGGCATTTGTACAATATCATCCAGAACGTGAGCTCGGTAACGACACCGCTCACTTACATGATGATCTCATAAACACGTTGCGCAGGGGGATCTGGTTCGAGCGCCGGCTTTACGGTTCGTCTGTTTCATTCTCTGCGGTCCATGATGGTGCACTAAAGACGAAACCTTCGCGAAGCCGCGTCCAGAACGTCTCCACCACCGGCACTGTAGACTCTCAACGAATCCGAACCAATCTCACGATACGCGTCACTAAAGTCGTATTCTCAGCTGCTGCGTCAAGTGGGAATCCCAACGAAGCGTCTGCGGGCCAACAACCCAATTCGTTTGCGGCTCTCCACATCTCAGGGCGGGTCGCGGCGGAGAATGCTCACGTAAAGATGAGCGCGTTCCATACTCTTGACATTGAGGTCGGCCGGGACATCCGCATTGAGAAGGATGAATGGGATAGCATCGCCCTGGCCACTGTAGAAGAATCTTGCGTGCCAGGCAGGGGGGCAGAAGTCGGGGCGATCGTCTGTGGAGAAGGTCAGTCGCCATCGATTCACCCCAGCGACAGCCATCGCAAACCATTGATCAGGCACGGCGGCGTTCTGTCTACTCTCGCAACATATGACGGTCGTCAGACAGAGGATAGATGTCTCGATCCCGAGGAAAATGTCGTCCTCTTCATCCGCCCACGAGAAGGGACTGGCTCGATTTTACGACGCCGTCTACACCACCTTCTTGAGGCTAATACCTTACGCTTCCGCTTCGCTTCGAGCCATCGTTATCGCCAGCCCGGGCTGGGTCAGGGATAGCGTGACGGACTACATTTTCAAAGAGGCTACGCGGACCGGAAACAAGACTCTTCTTTCTGTCAGGAACAAGTTCATCAAAATACACGTGAATAGTCCTCACGTCCACTCCTTGACTGAGGTCCTTAAGAGTCCCGAGGTGGAATTTCTCTCGGAAATCTATCCCTAGATCAACCGCTCATCTGTTCGTAGGTCATATCACAACTGAAAGAAACGAAGTTTGCTCGTGAAGGGATCATGCTTGACAAGTGGATATACCCCTGTTCAAGAGCTCCGATTTTCCGTAGACTAACATCGTGGCTCAAGATTTTTCAAGATGCTTAGTACGGACGAGATGAGGGCGTGGTACGGTCCAGACGATGTCCGGTTAGCCGCAGAACGCGGCGCGATAGGAACGTTGCTGATATCTGACGAGTTGTTCCGGTCTGTCGCGATTTTCACTGAAACCCACGACCAGTTCTATAACGCAGGCACAGAGCAAGTGATCCCCAAGAGAGGAAAAAATACGTAGCCCTCGTGGAGGGGGTACAACAAAAGGGCGGAGAAGTGCTCCGGTTTTCAAGCATGCACGAATCCGGGCAGCGTGAGTTTGTCACACCATCCGCCCTGCAGACTGTGATTGACCTCGGTGAAGAACTGAATCAGCTGACTGGAATCGCTGCAATACTGACTTTCCCCTTGGACGTCGAGGTGGTCGAGATGGAGGAGCGGGAAGCGAATGAGCAGGTTGCGAGTGAGGCTGAAGGACGAACAAACGGACAAGCGATTGATTCGGCCGGGATTTCCGGACAGTAAGTCATAGGTCTTGTAGTTTCGTTTACTCATTATTTTGCGGCGTCGCAAATTTGTAAGCAGTCACGATCTCGTGCAGCCGTGACATGCCACCCCCACTTCACTCCCCTACGACGCGTCCCAC
>Ga0307511_10006482_pt1 | contig 11786 bp, 10 predicted proteins | sample 13_EM_MG_FD_200266 | JGI IMG/M metagenome (GOLD analysis project Ga0307511, IMG submission 200266) | Populus trichocarpa ectomycorrhiza microbial communities from riparian zone in the Pacific Northwest, United States - 13_EM | ecosystem: Host-associated > Plants > Roots > Unclassified | place...
CACTCTATCCAGGCCTAGACCAGCTCTGATAGATGCCAGTGGTTGTTCAAGGCCTTATATGTTTGTTTGGATGTCCTAGAGCTCAAGGCTGCCGGCCTCCAACTAGTGGTGATTCCTTTCAAATTCCCAAATTTACATACAGTAATTCGCCACTGCCCCCAAATTTCTATTGTATGTAAGTCTCTAAAGGGACACAAGCCTCTGCATTGGTGTCAAGGGGTCCAGGTCAAGATTTATGACAGTTACTGGCGCAAGTGAGTTTGTAGTAGTTTTGATACTTTCTCCTCCGCCCCATACTACCCCCCTCCCCCGGTGCTCTAGACGCATATAGTGCCCCAAGGCTACTTAGATTTAAGGTTGCAAGGCCCACCGGTTAATGGAGTACCACATTCCCACTGATATTTTGCACTACGGGTTGCTTTTACATCACCCACAATCTTTAGTTTTTTGCGTGGTTGATCAATTCAAGGGAAGCTGTGCAGCGTACCCGCAGAGCCTCTATGTAGTCAGCCCAGATACCTACTCTGGTTGAAACGCAAAAAAGCTTATCGGCACTAATAATGAGGATACCGGCGTTGGGTGAGGTTGGTCTTGGCAGCGCAACAGGCGGGACGAGGCGGCGGGGATTGATTTCAAGCAACCCTCATATACCCCATACGAAGCTTGATCACAATATACCCAGGCAGAAATACAATTACAGCCAGTCATAGTCATAGACAGGCGGATCAATCAACGACAATACCAGTGACCTAGGAGAAACATCTTAACATCTTGCACATCTTGTACACACACACCACCCCCACCACCCCCACCACAAATAGCAGCCATGGGTGTCTCGGAAAAGATCAAGGTACGTCTTGTGCAAATGGAAACAAACTCCAGACCAGTGCGAGCGAGCAAGAAGGGATGAAGGAGTAGCTGGCTGACATGTTTACGTGGGATGGTGTAGGAGATTGAGGAGGAGATGAAGAGGACGCAGAAAAATAAAGCCACAGGTTCGCCCAATCTCCTCACTCAGCTGCGGGAGAGATCGTGGTGGGGGTTTGCTAACTAGTAGAGTTTTCGAGGATAGAATACCATTTGGGTCTATTAAAAGGGTACATACATTCGCCATCCCAGGCTCCCATTTCCCCAATTAACCACTAACCCTCCCTTTTCCCGCTGCCAGAAAACTCGCCCGTCTCCGCGCGCAGCTCCTCGAACCCACCACCACCGGCGGCGGCGCTGGCACTGGTTTCGACGTCTCCAAATCCGGAGGTACCTTCTACCTCATCTACCCCCTCTACCGCCCTCGCCACTGTTCACACTAAGCTAACCAACTATCAGACGCCCGAATCGCCCTCGTCGGCTTCCCCTCTGTCGGAAAATCCACTCTCCTCTCTAAAATCACCAAAACCAAATCCGAAGTCGCCGCCTACAGCTTCACCACCCTCACCGCCATCCCAGGTGTCCTCGAATACGGCGGCGCCGAGATCCAAATCCTCGATTTACCTGGAATCATAGAGGGGGCCTCGGAAGGAAAAGGTCGTGGTCGCCAAGTCATTTCCGCTGCAAAAGTATATTCCCCAACCCAAGTTCAGGGTAATGGTTAGTATATATGCATCAGAAACCCAGACGCTAACATTTTTCTATAGACCTCCGACATGATCATGATGGTTCTCGATGCCACCAAAAAGGCAGAACAACGCGCTCTCCTCGAAGCCGAACTCGAAGCCGTCGGCATCCGCCTCAACCGCACCCCACCCAACATCTACCTCAAAGCCAAAAAAGCCGGCGGCATGAAAATCACATTCACCTCCCCACCCGTGCATCTATCAGAGAAACTCATCTCATCCATCCTGCGCGACTACAAGCTCCTCAACTGCGAGGTTCTTGTCCGTGACGAAACCGCCACCGTGGATGACTTTATCGACGTGATTATGAAAGACCACAGAAAGTACATCCAGTGTCTGTACGTCTATAACAAAATCGACTGCATCTCCCTCGAGCATCTCGACTCGCTAGCGCGGGAGCCGTATACCGTCGTGATGAGCTGTGAGCTGGATCTAGGTGTGATGGATGTAGTTGACCGAGCGTGGGAGGAGTTGGCACTACTAAGGGTATATACAAAGAGAAAGGGCGTCCAACCGGATTTTAGTGAGGCGTTAATCGTCCGCGGGGGGAGCACAGTCGGTGATGTATGTGACCAGGTGCATAGGAGTCTGAAGGAGAGTTTTAGGTATGCACTCGTCTGGGGGAGGAGTGCGGTGCATGTTCCGCAGAGAGTGGGACTGGGGCATTCGGTCTGTGATGAGGATGTTATTAGTATTGTGACGAAGTAAATATTCTCTTTTTTGGTGTGTGGCTGGTGAATGAAAATAAAGAGATTTATGGGTATTTTGCTCCTGTGCAAGTTTGTTTTTGTTTTTGTTTTTTGAGAGGAGAAATAGCGAGTTGCATGATGGGGATATAGAATCAATAAGGAGAAAAAAGAAAAGAAAACAAGTCCTAGTTTCTCACGCGATAATATGTACCCCCCGGTGACGTACCACTCATTCTCGTTGACGTTGAAATTCGAGCCTGGGAAAGAAGAAGAAGAAGAGGATAATTTTTTTTAATTTTTAGTAATAAATATAACTTTCACCCCTACCCTATACTACTACATACTTACAATTACGATCCTTTGCCATTTCAGCCAGCTACAAAATACAATAGAACTAGTTTACCCTGAACTTGCCCCCCCAACCCCCCAACCGCCCCCGCTGTGGGAATGGCGGTATTGATAGATAGGCAGTTTCGGGATTGGATTGGAATAAATAGCGGAAGGGATAGTATATGGGGATGGTTTTAGGATATAGCTTGAAGTAGCCGCGAGAGAGAGAGAGAGAGAGAGAGAGAGAGAGAGAGAGAGAGAGAGAGCAAAATCCCACTCGCCAAGTCAGGGTTGTAGGTATGTATATTTGCAGGCTGGTTGTTACCCTGAAGCTGTGGTAGTGAGTAGCGTTACTCTTACGAGTGTTTGCTGTTTGCCGGGGGGAAGAAGAGAATGGGGGAAAATGGTAGTATTGAGTATTAAAAAAGGTGGGTGAAAAGAGATTGTATTTATAATAGTGCGAGGGACCCGTTTGTGGTAACTTTACTTGTCTGGCTCATCTTTGAGATAGGGCTTTGGTAATACTCCAATAGCTCGTCTACCGGTAGTTGGAATGACAGAATAGCATATGGTGGGGTATGTGAAGAACATTACATGAATCATACCATATAACCAGCGAGCTATGTTTCTTCTGCCGGTTCTCATTGAGCTGCACTGCATATCTTGGTGAATCCATTCGGACCAGATATAGTATCCATAATAGCGGAGACATCTTGGACTCCACGTCATTGGACTAAATACCTGCCAACCTGCCAGTATCCGGGAAGCCTACTTCGAAAGGCCATGCACCTAGACAACTTCCGAATTCGAAACAGCCCCGTGAAACCATGACCCAAAAGAGTGAAGAGTGCTCCAGAACATGCAGAGTTCGCCGCCATCTTGGAGTATCTGATCTGTACTTGCATAGTGTAATCTAATGGCGTAAGAAAGATACAACATATATATGTATGAAAGATGTATGTTGCCCCACCATGAGCTATGTAGTTTAAATGTGAGTACTGATTTACCCAAGAATGTAGTTAGGCCGCATATTGCCCACCATAACCATGTACTGTAGCAATTGGAACCGTTGAGGGTGGAAATGAAGTAATCCACTTGCTTTGGCTTGGTTCTTCATTGAAATTGTGCACAAGTGGCCTTGATAAGAAAGTAGGCTGGCAGCTAATGAATCCGGGAGCAATATAAAGTGGGGTGCTTTCGCACCTTGACCACCAGAATCAGGACCCCAGCATGGGGTATATTGATATGGGAAATTGTACATGGATCAAATGAACCAACAGCTACGCGAGATGACATACAACAAGGAAGTGGTTCCTCTCTTTAAACCCAGATATACCGGTATAGCGCCCTGATCTATGGATTGCCTGGTGTTAGCCTGATGCTTGTACATATGCATGTGCATGTGGATATTGGTTGTTTATTGATCATGAAACATACAGTCTGCAGCTGGGATATTATACATACATACTTTCTTGGACGGCATCTCCAAGCCCCTAGGTACCGGATGCTCGACTCAGTTTGGTAGCTTGTTCATCTCCTCACTCCCAGTGTATCCACGCGGTCGACTTTTCTAGGTATTGTGGGGTAAGATTGGTTAATTGCAGGAGGAGCAGTCTCAGCGCAATCTATAATGCATCAAGGGATCGCTCTCAAGGCAAGACAAACGTTTCCTGGTTCCGCATGTTGCCCCAAGAAATTTTTTTGGTCTCAGGCCATACAGTAGCTCGTCCTTTTCCAGGTTTCCGGTCCAGAACCAAACCCTCCTGCATCGAATCTCGATCAGTTATTTTGAACGAAGCTTGGTGCTCGTTTGGAATTTGGAGTCTCGTGCTCAGACTACTACGATCAGGGGTTCACAAAATACTCTAGGATACTGTCAATGTATCGTTCCGTCACAAAAACCCTATTATTGGCACGAGAACAGTTCTATCATGCTAAATTCCTCCCGCCAGTCTCATCAACAACAAATATGATTTCTTTCTCCTTCGCGGAGGGCAGGTGATGCACATTAACCACACATTAACCGGCGCCTGACACGAGTGTTGGGTTTTCCTGATAGACCTTCTCGGGGTTTGCTTAGGCGACACCCTAACATGGCACACCACAATTCAACAATCTCGTCCATAGTCTCAAAACGCGCCCTTAACACTCTGTTTCCATGGTCCCCGCTCTACGTCGACCCATCCGAGCGAGCTACGACGAAGCACCTGCTCCCTGACTGGAGCCCGAGGTGAAGCGACACCTCTGCTAGGCCACCGATAACCCTGGCTTCGAGCCCCCCAACTCCGACGATATCTCCGACGATCTCCCGGACAGGCACCCTCCTCGCAAAGCACGAGCGATGAATGAGATCACGCCGATCAGGTCGCATATTCCGCCACCAGCGTCGAAATAGCCAAAAGGCTACTTTTCGCGCCACCCAGGCCAGGCACAGCGATACAAGCTGGCCCTACGACACTCGTGGCCAGAAGCCCCCACCCACAAACCCAACGTCTGTCCCCCGAATTTATGGGCGCTCGAGTAAAAGAGGGTGTAGGAAATACTCTCGGCCTGCAAAAGGAAACAACATCGAAATGGCAACCTTGATAGAAAGGATATAAGGGACCGAAACCGCTGGCGGGATAATAGAGCAATAGGATAGGATTACGAGGTTACGAGGTTATACCATGTTAGGTATCACTATAGACTGAATGCTATGGTCCTAGTGCTCTTATCCGTCAGCGGTTTCCGTTCCTTATATCCTTTCTACCCAATCAAGCTTGCCAATTGGATACCCCAGATTCTATCCGCATAATTCAAACTTGCCGTTTCCTTTTGCCGGCCGAGAGTATTTCCTACAGAATTGACCACCTACTGGCTTTGGGGAGTTCTCCGTGCCGTTTGAGAATCCATCCGCATGAATGAAAGCAGAACAAGAAAAGACGAGGCAGCAAGATGAAAGCTTTACATGAGAAGGAGATTATAACCCTACCCACCATCAGCCGGTCTCCACGCAATCCGATGTGGAATATCTTTGTTGTTTTCTCAGTTCTTTTCTGAGGGGTATTGGGACATTAGTACCAAATTTGAGATTATTGCCATAAACTTCACTAGTGTCACGACACCCCTCGACCTCACACTTGCCCGCTGCAAGTCCTATACCGGTGAATCAGAAGCCCGCGGCACGCCTTATACCGGCGAATCGAATCCGAACTAAAACACCAAAGAGCCAGTTGCTTTAGCAAATCTAAGTGGATATACAACAGATCGGTACTGGGTTACAACAGACCCGAGGTACCACAGATCCGCGTCGAATAGGTAACGCTGATTGGTTTGTGAATTCCCATTTGAAGATACTCTTCTAACTTATAATATTAGTCAAGCTTTACTTTCGGCAAAGCTATATAACGTTGGCGCCAGAGAGCATGAGCCATTCGTTTTTTTCTCCTGGAGTAGCAGTCATTCATGCTCCACTGCCAGGAAATAGAAGAGAACTATAAAACATGACACCCTAGGTAAGCCGGTGATATTGTTGTCCAATACTAGCAGATGCAGCGAGTACCAGACAGCTGATGCCCATCTCAGGTTGCCTGTACTACCCGGAGGCACTCCCTTGCAATGAATGAATAGAAAGGGGAACGAGAGTAGAGACAGAGAGGATGTTGAGCTGTGCAGCAGCAGACAGGGAGAGGGAAAGGCAAAGACAAATAGCCGAACCCTTTCCTCATCAAGCCTGCAGACCATATCAAAGGATGTTTGCCCAGGGCATCGGGTTAGTTGCAACTCTTGAGAAGTGCATCAATGCCGTCGTCCATCGAAAACTTGGTGCGCATGAGGCGAGAGAAAGGCTCCATGAGCTAGGTCAGCTGCTTGAAACCCAGTCTACTACCTCCCGCGGCATATTTGAGGACTCGAGAGCTGCTCTGATTCGCGGAACAAGAGGCCAAGTTCACCGAGCGGGAGGCCAGTCTCAAAGAGTTCCAGAGTCTTATCCATAATCGATTCGTGCAGCAAGACATCGTTTCCAAGCAATTTAGAGCTCTTACGAATAACCGGTTCGCGGAGCAAGATGCCAAATCCACCGAACGGACAGCAATACTCCCCCAACTAGTCTCTGACGGTAGGTTATCTTAATTCTTTGGATATCCGGATACGAGCCAATGAGTGAAATTTCGAGAGGTAGCTGAGGAAACCTTCCAGATCAAAATACTGCAGAATCCCCCTCCCCTGTACACCTTTCTTTTTCATCTTTATCTGCTGCTCTTCCTGCAAGGTGGTCTATTTCAAGCGTGTACATAACTCTCCAATGATGTTTGGTATAGTCATGCGCCGGCTGTGGCTTGATTGGCAGTCATTCAGCCATCAGACATCATGTACACAGTGAGCGTTCCCTTCGGAGAGTCATCCTTTTGACTGTTCCACACGGCAATCATGAGGTCATCAATATAGGTAGTCGCGATGTAAACTCCCAGTACTTCAAATTAAAAATGGAATTCGAGATGTGAGACTTGACGGGGGGAGTGCAGGGCACAGGATCCAGGTTTCTGCCATGACAGTCCCGAAAGCTTGGTTTCTAACCAGTTGTCCTTTAGCTTTGCATCCTCCTGTCATGCCTTGCGATACTTGATGCTTCTCTACATGCGCCTTCCTTCTGGTATGCCCAGTTGTAGCAAACGGAGGAGGGTCCTTGTTCATGGTAGCCCTTGTGTTTGTGCCGGTTTGTCTAATCGAGGTACCTATGGTCATGTATCTCGTATCTGTGCCTTCGGAAGCTCAAGCGAAAAATTAGGAGGAGCAGGGAAGGGAGGGGCAAAAAAGTGCCAACTTGTCGATTGCAGCAGCATGGGGGCCAATCCTGGGGGCTATGTTAGCTACCTCGGTATTAGAACTGCCTTACGGTCGTGGTCGTCTCTTTCGTCGCTCCATACACAAAACAGCCCTGGAGTTGCCTTGCAGCTCAGCAGCACGCCTCCTGTTTCCTGTTATTTACTGCCGGGCAGCTTCCATCGTCTCACCACAGCCTACATGTCTTCATTAGCCGGGCCCACTACTAACGAGCAGCTTTCATAAAGGAAGGTATTTGCTTGCAAAAGCGGGAGAAGCCTCAGGATGCGCTTCGATTTTGCATTGGCTGTGAACCTTGCTCAACTGGCAAATTCGGTAGCTGGGGGCCAGCAACCTGTACACTACACACCATCAACATCACAGTTCCGGACCGCCAATTACATCACACACGGGCTTCCACAGCAGTGTCTTCCAAGTCCTCGCAGCCCAACAGTACTCGGGATAACAGCTTCAGCAAATGGACCTGTCAGCGCGAGTCTTCCACCCGAGGCAGTTGGGGTGGTGGTGGTCACAGTAATGGAGATCCGCGAAGCCGTTCCGGTCATCAACTCTCAATCGCATCCTCAGGAAACCCAGAGTAAACCAGTGGAGGCTGTCAAGGATGTACCACCACTAGTGGAAGATAACGACTCACCGCTGGACAATTCCAATTTCCTTTCGTTTGATGAATGGAGGAAGCAACTTTTGGCAAAGGCAGGGCAGTCATCCGAGGATCTAGGGGAGAGGGCTCCTAGGGAACCTCGGAGACGGCCAGGTACAGGTTCCATAAATGACTTGGACTCCCTGGGAGACGATGCAGAGATTGAACTCAGCTTCGGGTTTGGAGATCACGACGCACCTGAAAATACTCAGCAAAATCCAACGGAGCAGCCTCCAGAGCAGTCATCTACGGTATGGGTACAGAGGTCGAGAATGGCTGGGAGGACCGGAAAGGAACGATTCAACTACGCATCTTTTGATTGCGCAGCTACGGTCCACAAGACGAACCGCGAGGTCAAAGGTTCATCCGCAATCTTGGTAGAGAATAAAGACAGTTATATGCTCAACGAGTGCAGGGCTGAAAATAAATTTGTCATTATCGAGCTTTGCGATGATATTCTTGTTGATACTGTTGTGCTGGCCAACTATGAGTTTTTCTCAAGTATGTTCAAGACTTTCCGTGTCAGTGTGAGTGATCGGTACCCGGTGAAGGCGAGTGGCTGGAAAGAGCTGGGTGTATTTGAGGGCAAGAACTCCAGGGAGATACAGGCCTTCCTGGTAGAGAACTCTCAGATCTGGGCAAGATATGTGAAGGTTGAATTCTTGACACATTATGGGGCCGAGTTCTACTGCCCAATCAGTTTACTCAGGGTTCATGGCACAACAATGCTGGAGGAGTTTCGAGCACAAGAAGAAGCTGCACTAGGGGTAGTCACAGAAGATTTTGTGGACGATGAAGCTGCTGGGGGTGTTCCCGCAGAACCTAAAAAGGAGGATGAGGGAGCATCTATAAATCTAGATGTGCTTGATATCTCTAAATTGACTGAGATTCCCACGGTACATGATGAGCTTCCTGCACAAGATATCCCCTCCGATGCGTGGGATATTGCGGTGGTAGATGCGTCTTTGGTTACAGATACACCTAGTGCTGAAGCAACTGGATTGGCTCAGTGTAGGTTTACTGAGACAGCAGCTTTGGTACTTGGCCCACGCATATGTTCAGCAGAATATACGCCTTCTCCGACAGTACCAAGTTCGCCGAGGACAGCTTCCGACGATATCAACTCTGGCACTGAATTGGAGCCTCTCACCACTCCAACAATGCCTCAAAAACAAGAGAGTACCCCAACAGCAATTCCCCACTCCTCTGCACCAGGAACTCACTCTCCCTCAGACGTCGTCTCCCATTCTCCATCTGTGAAGAAGACCACAGAGGCTCATCCACCACAAGCAAGCCCCACGCAGGAGAGCTTCTACAAACAGATACACAAACGCATACAATTGTTGGAGGCAAATGTAACCTTATCACTACAATACATTGAAGACCAGTCTCGAACGCTGAGGGATGCTATGGCCAAAGTTGAGAAGAGGCAAGCACAGAAGCAGGCTACGTTCATGGAAACCTTGAATGCCACAATGCAAGAACAACTGAGTGAATATGTTAGTCTCCCTGTGTACCGTGATTTGAGAGCAATAGTATTGACTCGCTATGTTACAGAGGCAACAATACGATCAATTGTGGCAATCTACTGTCATCGCACTGGAAAACCAACGTAGACAATCTGAGTCTGAGATCTTGGCCGTTAGCTCTCGCCTTGCACTTCTTGCAGATGAGGTACTGCTATAATCCCCTACCCATTCCTCTATTCTTACCATAGCGCTAACATAGACTTATAGGTTATTTATCAAAAACGCATGGCTTATGTTCAAATGGTGCTCCTTCTTGTGTGTGTTGGCGTGGTATTGTTCAGCAAATCATCTCAATTCGATGGCCCTCTCATTCATTCCTTCCGCGACCGCAACAATACTACTCTCCGCTCCTTCGAGTCACCACCAACAAGCCCGCAGGCCTTGAGTTCCTCTAGCCCCAGGGAAGTCGATATCGATGATACCGAAGATGGAGACCTTACTATCTATGGCGGGCGGATGCGTAAATGGAAAGGGGGGATATTCTCGTCATTTAAACGTAGAAAGCCGGTACGACAGGACTCCGTGGACTCAATCGACTGTTCGTCTTTGCAGTCTCCTACATTTGCTACGCCTCCCTTGTCACCGGGCTTCGAGCCGTCAAGGGAACGTCCACGGTCCCCGCCTTCTTCCAGGCCGCAGAGCCCGATCATTCGCAGCTCACCAGCCACACCTACGGGCATGCGTGGCAGGGAAGGTGATGGTGCTGGAGAGGATGAATGGAAGGTATTTGGGCCGAATTCGAGGGTTGCGGAGCTGAAAGCGGCGCATACAGGGGGTGCAAGGCAGGCTTTCCAGAAATTACCTAGTCCATTAGGGATCTATACAGGAGAGCAACAGCAACAGGATGAGAACGATTCAGGGGCAGCTATGTATGATGGAACGGAAGACGAGGACTGTGACGAGAGGGAGCTTAATCATAGGAGGAGAAAGAGTGAGTCGGCGATACTGAGGGAGGGAAGGAGAGCCAGAGTAGGGGGATTACCGAGCCCCTCGGTGTCGCCCCCAGGATCGCCAAGGCAGAGACCTAGTACCGCTATAGGTGGGTCATCGCAGTCTCAATCCCAGGGCCAACCAGCGTCTTCGTCTCAGTCTAATGGGCATTCGAGGACGAATTCTAAACATCACAAGAAGAAAAAGGGAAAGAAGTGAGACCTTAGTTAGCGTCGCGCGAGTGAAGGTTGGAAAAGTATATATACCAATTTCTTTTCTCACTTTTTTTTCTTTTTTCTTTTTTCTTTTTTCTTTTTTCTTTTTTCTTTTTTCTTTTTTCTTTTTTCTTTTTTCTTTTTTCTTTTTTCTTTTTTCTTTTCTGTTTAATGAATTATGATAACGAAAAGCTTGTTTGTGTTTGACTTGCATTGTTGTTCTTTGATTTACAATTGAACCTTGGGAGGATTACCACACTTGGGGACGGTATGGTTGATCGAAAGGAAGGAAGGGAGGGAAGGAAGGCTTCATGGGAAGATGGATCTTAACATAGAGATGGTTATCATGTCTTTTTGTGGAGCGATTTCCTTTTGGTGGATGTCATCATATTGAGAGGTTGGCGTGTGGGAGTGTACCAAAACGCATGAACGGAGGGGACGATAATAATACCCGTGTTTGTTTCTGTCGATGGCAGGTTGGGTTTTGGGGCAACAGGGCGGAGGGAATATGAGGATGAAAATTCAGGTTTGTAGACTGTGGAGAGAGTTGGGTGAAATTATATTGATATTAAGCAATCGAAGGGCCTGATCGATGTGTTTTGAACTACTAGCATTTTCAAACTTTTGATATATTTTGGATTCAGGGTAAAGGAGCAGCTGAGAATATCAGTTTGAGGGTAATTGGCGCTCCCATCATCATGACGCAACTGCATTATTAAAAACGGTTACCAGTTGATTATGAGTTGAGTACGTTTGAGTGAGCTATGGGATAAAAAAGTGCCACACAAGCCAACGCCAGATTGAATGAAATGAAAGTCAGAAGCAACCTACTAAAAGCGGGCTATATGTAACATCGTAAAAAAGCGAAGCACTAATATGCAAATAAGAACGGTTAGAGAAAAAAAGAAAAAAAAAATTCATAAGCAAGTAAATCATCATCAATCCCTATGACATGGTATCACAATTCTCCCAACCCTCTCATCCTCTCCTCTTATGCTTCTTTCCCTTGCCCCCGG
>Ga0307511_10006483_pt1 | contig 11784 bp, 6 predicted proteins | sample 13_EM_MG_FD_200266 | JGI IMG/M metagenome (GOLD analysis project Ga0307511, IMG submission 200266) | Populus trichocarpa ectomycorrhiza microbial communities from riparian zone in the Pacific Northwest, United States - 13_EM | ecosystem: Host-associated > Plants > Roots > Unclassified | place...
AACCGGTTAGTATCTGTTCAGCAGTGCCTTGAGGGATATGCTGATAACGGTTAGGCGGAGGGATAACCCACAAAGTCCCATTAAGGAGCCTGCAAACTCTAGTACCAGCAAAGCTGTGTGTTTCAATCATCTGCAGGGAAGGTGCCTTTTGGGCGCGAGGTGCAAATACTCCCATGATGCACCGACAGGGACCAGTGCATCAAGCTCGTCACCGCGTGGACCGTCGGGACCTTCTCGGGGAAGGGACGACACTACACAGAAACGGCCTGAACGGGACCCCATTGAGAACCAATTGAATGACCTCATTCGCATGATATCCAGTCGTGGAGAGCTGGCATGTAGCCAGCAAGAACATTTATTATCACTGGGGAATAAGATTTTGAACACGGATCTATCGGCCGTGAAGCAAAAGCTTATTAAAGAGCTGGCTGAAGAAGGGGGTTTACGTCGCATAAAACATTTTGTAGAAGCGACATATGTGGAGGATGGAGGTCTCGGGACCATGACATTCTGGCATCATTGCATTCCCTTCCTAAAGATTATCACCCATGGGGAGTTACGTTCCTCCTTGGTGCTTGAAAAATCAGTAGGGACGATATACAACATCATCTATGGCCACTCCGGAGAGCGGGCAATACCATTCTTTCGGCATGTGGTTGACCATCTTCTGCGGATAGCAGTCGGGCAACAGCCACCCGAATTTGGCAATGCGGTGTGTTCAACTGTGTCCGCGATTTTGATGACATTGAACATCAATCAAAGTGCATCAGTACAGGAGGAATTCGTGGAGATTGTACACGATCTCCGGAAATGCTTGCGTGGGGGATCAGAATATGTTGCACGAGGTGCAGACCCCGAGCTCCGGCGAGTGGAACAAAAACTTCGGATGGGGGAAGCAATTCCATTTTCACAGATTCCCCAAGAGCCAAAGCCAGGAACAGATTTTACTTTCGAGGTAGATGTTGATTTGCCCGGGGAGTTTTCAGTGCATGGCCCCCGACATGATAATGACAAAGCTTCAATTACCGAGATCAGGATTCTACCCACCCCCATAGAGATATTGTCGACGATGCGAAACGAATATCTCCCAACGAGGAACTATTCTGCCAAGGCTCATCATTTACGTCCTGGCATTGAACGAATACTGGATACACAATTCCGATTACTGCGGGAAGATACCTCCGGTCAGCTACGTGATGCCGTACGATACCTTCTTGATGCAAGAGATAAAAATCCCAACAAGGACGTGAAGCAGCCTAACGGCACACAAACCACTATCCACAAGAATGTCGTTCTCGAGAACCTTCAAGCAAGTGAACGGGATGGGCTTCAACTCCGGGTCACATTCGACCAGCCCCAACGCCTGGTGGGGGTTAAGCCAAAACCCAATCTGATGGCAAGGACAGCGTGGTGGGATAACAGTCGATTCCTACAGACCGGAGCTTTGCTGTGTCTGGTGGATCAGCAAAACGGATTTACGTTTCTCATTGTTGCGGAGAGAGAGGTTGAAGAGCTTACTGATCGTCATCACCAAGACCCTGAGTTTACCGAAGAGCGGGAGGCTACGGTCCGCAACTTGTCAGGGAATCCATTACGAGCATTGGTCACATTGAAGCTTGTTGATGCAGCTAACGATGTTAGAACCATTGTGCGGGAGTATCACCGGCAACTAAAGTTCAAGTCCCAGAATAATTACGTCTTGCCTTTCCTCGTGGAGTTTCCTGGGCTGCTCTTTGCATCTTTCGAACCCATATTGCGATTCCTCCAGAAAATGTCAGATGGAACGATTCCATTCTCAAAGTTAATTGCACCCGAAGGGAATGACCCCAATGACCACCCAGAAGCCGACGAAACCCGGGATGCCGTGATAAAAGTTCCCCCGCCTTTATATCTCATGCGAGGGAATGTCACACTTGACTTATCCGTGATTTTGAAGGAGCCTTCCGCAAACACACAGTTGACACATTCCATCGAACGTCCATGTAGGGCCCTAGATCTATACACCCACACAACCTTGGACAAGGGGCAATGTGAAGCATTGTTGGGTGGATTAAGTCGAGAGTTAGCCTTGATACAGGGGCCGCCTGGTACAGGAAAGTCTTATGTCGGGCTTCAGATTGTCAAAGTTTTACTACACAATAAGCATAAAATGAAGATGGGACCCATTGTTTGCGTGTACGTTGAACTACCAAACTCCCAGAAGAAAAGGTCACACTGACACTAGCACAGGTGCTACACGAACCATGCCCTCGACCAATTTCTTGTGGAATTGCTCAGTAATGGAGTCAAGAAGATGGTGCGCCTAGGATCCCGGTCAAAGGCAGAGGAACTTAAGGAATTAACCCTCCGCAACGTCGCTGCCAAGGTGGATACAACTTTCGTTGAGAGGGCCTCAACCCGCAACCTTAAGACCGACCTCGCCGGTTTACAAGAGCGTATTGATGAATTATGCTTGCAAATTAACAAAATGAATAATTGGACGGTGTTGAGGGGCCACTTGCAAGAAAAATATCCGGAAATCGAAAGGCAACTTTTTGGGAAAAAAACATCCTCTGGGGAAGACGCGGACTCGGAATGGCAGACTGTGACCCACAGAAAACCAGCGGATGCTATAGACGATTGGCTAAACTTACGACTTCTCCCACGGCAACATTCGGCTGTGGCAAGGCCTAATTTGACGGTGAACCAATTATTGGACTGTCAAGATGTTAGTGAGCTGCACAAACAAGACCGTGCTCGCTTGAAGGGCATATGGGAAGAAGAAATTAGGCAGGAGCTTCTACATCAGTTGAAGCGGTTGATAATGGAGTTCAAGGTGAAGAAGGAAGAACTTGAAATGACAATGCACGAGAGGGACCGCCGGTGCCTTCAGGAAGCTGAGGTAATAGGTGTGACCACTACCGGGCTTGCTGGGCATGCCTCCCTGCTACGAAAGCTGGAGGCGAAGGTGATGATTTGTGAGGAGGCAGGAGAAGTATTAGAATCACACACTCTCACCGCACTCTTGCCTTCCGTCGAACATGCCATATTGATTGGGGATCACCAACAGCTACGGCCGCATATCGCAAACTACAACCTCTCAATGGAAAGCAGGCAGGGAGTCGACTACGCCTTGGATGAGTCGCTTTTTGAGAGATTGACCCGAGAAAAATATGGACCTGATAAGCTGAGTTTCCCATTTGCTACTCTCGACACACAGAGGCGGATGCATCCTTCAATATCGGAACTTGTGAGACAGACCCTCTACCCTGATCTCCGAGATCATGAAAAAACAAAAACCCACCCTGAGGTTGATGGTATGGCGCGGAGATTATTTTGGTTAAATCACAATCAGCTTGAAGCAGGTGCAGATCAATCCGATCCATCTGGGGTTAGTAAATCGAATGATTTCGAGATCGAAATGGTCGGAGCGCTGGTAAAGCATCTCATCAAACAAGGAAGTTATGAAAAGAATGACATCGCGGTGCTTACGCCGTACCTGGGCCAGTTGATGAAACTACGTCGAAAAATGGGTAGCATGTTTGAAATCTTAGTCGGAGAAAAGGACCAAGAAGAGCTGGATTTGGTGGAAAATGCGGAGGAGGTGAAAACTGAGATGGTTTTGAAAGCGCCAAAGCAGGATGTCCGAAAGGGGAAATTATTGAGCGAAATTAGGTTGGCTACAGTCGATAATTTTCAGGTAAGTTATTGTCATTTAACCGATGTAAACATGGAATTTCCTTACTCCTTTTCTTCTGAGTCAATACGTGATGATTATCAAACAATATTCAATCGATATATCGATATCCTACTAACATATGTCTCTGAACAGGGTGAAGAGGCGAAAGTAATTGTAATCTCCCTTGTTAGATGCAACCCAGCCCATCGTTGTGGTTTCCTCAAGACTTCCAATCGCATCAATGTACTTCTCAGGTAGCTATTAGACCCATCTTGCCTTGTTTCTCCCTTGTTTCTCCCGAGAGGATGCTGATTTCAGTCTTCTGGCTTAGCCGGGCACGCAATGGAATGTACATTATAGGCAATGCTGACACTGCTCGTCCTGTCCCAATGTGGTCGGATGTCCTGACCTTGTTGAACCGTGAGGGAAACTTTGGCGATGCACTCGAACTTCGATGCCCCCGGCATGCAGACAAGCAAATCTTGGTCAGCACGCCAGATGATTTCCTACGCTTCTCCCCTGAAGGTGGGTGCGACGAGCGCTGTGGCAAGCGACTTATTAGCTGTGGGCACACGTGTATCCACAAATGTCACTCAGATATGCTTCATAAGGCCGTGGTTTGTTTGGAAGAGTGCAAACGGAAACTACCTGGATGTGACCATGCATGTCCCACACCTTGCGGGGAAGAATGTCAAAGGTGTGTTATTCGCATTCCACAGGTTCTTCTGCCATGTGGACACACGTCGTACGGCGTTCCTTGCCATCAGGCACAAAAGCCTGAAGCAATTCGATGTTCGCGGAGTGTCAAAAAACGAGTTCCTGGATGCGGACATGAACGGGATGTGGCTTGTCACCTCGACATTACTTCTCCTACCTTCCGATGTGTAACAATTTGCGAAATGAACCTGCCGTGTGGACATCAGTGCAAAGGCAAGTGCTGCGAATGCCGCAGTGTACCTGATGCTGAAGGTCAACATGTGAAGTGCAAAAGCCCCTGTGGGCGGGGATTCAATACATGCGGCCACTCATGCCCTAAAGAATGTCACGGGGGAGAAGCGTGCGGTCTTTGTGAGCAGACGTGCGAACTTAGATGCAGTCACTCTCGATGTACGAAGAAGTGCTCCGAGGCCTGCACACCTTGTGCCGAACAATGCACTTGGAGCTGTGTCCACAGGGGGACTTGTAACATGCCATGTGCTGTTCCATGCGACGTTCTCCCTTGCTCGAAGCGATGTGAACGGCTTTTGGAGTGTGGGCATCAGTGCCCGTCAGTGTGTGGCGAGCAGTGTCCTAGGAAGGAATTATGCCAGGTGCCAGAATGCGGAGCTCCTGAACATCTTGATGCTGTGGTGGATTTCGTCTGTATGGAGACATATAAAGAAATCGATCTTGACACCAATCCCATCATCCGTTTGTCTTGTGGCCATTTCTTTTGTATGGATACGGTAGACGGACTGATGCAGATGACTGACGTTTATGAATATGACAAGGACGGTAACCTTGTTGGGCAGAAGCCGCAATCTGCTTGGATTGAAGCAATCCAACAATCACAGACCCGTTGCCCATCATGTCGACGCCCTATTAGCAACATCAGCCGGTACAACCGTGTTACTAAGGGTGTTATGATTGAAGCGCTGAATAAGAAGTTTTTGGCAATGGCCCACGAGTCTTTTTTGAGCTTAGAGAAGGAGGTGTCGGATGTAGAAAGAGATTTGCATGAGTCACGAAATACTCTTGAGGTCGATATCCAATCTGCTCTCACGGGGGTCGCCAGGGGCGGTAAAAACCAGAAGAAGTCCATTCCGAGCTGGTGCCAGAGCCGCCATGCTACGATGAACTATCTCGCGGGAAAAGCACTTGGCTTCGTTGAGGCCACAGCGAAGGAAGAACAACCCTACGGTCGCATTCACACTCTAGTGGCAGACTGCATCCGACGCAAACGAGTTGCTGATGCAAGCTACACAGTCGATGATATCTCGTTTTCACCGAGGTATGGGTTAGAGGGTGAAGTACTTGTCTTGCGGGTGCATTGGGCGCGGCTTTATGATCTGCTCCAGATATTAGAGCTCCCCCCAGTAGTAAGTCGTCCTACTGATGCAAAGTCTCTAATCAGGAATATCCTCAAGCCGCTTAAGGATCTCAAAGAAATGTGTAAACGACTGGAGAAAAATGCAGAAGAAGCCCTCTACCCACGTCAACAAGTCGAAGCAATATTATTCCACGCACGCTTTGTTGGCCTGGAATTGAATCTCCCGGACCTTACACCACCAGTGGCAGAACCAGTACTCAATCAAACTACTATTCAAGCCGCCGTTTCTGGGAGGGATCCAGAGGAAGCACAGATGGTCCTTGAGGCGGTCAGAGAGCAGGCCAGAGAGCAAGCCAGAGAAAGGTCAAGGGCTCAGAATGAGCGGAGGGAGCAGAAGGTCCAAGAGACGCGCACAAGGGAGCGAGATAGCCTGGATGAAGCACTCAAAATCTGTCGACAGAAGCCTGGTTCTACTCGCGGTTTGGAGGCTCTTGTTGAAGAGGCTCAGAAAATGATGCGCGAGTCCGTCTTCTATAGCCCTGTAACCACGGACGAACAACGTGCGGTGTACGAGGCAATGCGATCTGAGCTGCGTGGAACAGGGCATTGGTATTATTGCGTGAATAGGCATCCGGTGAGTTGAACTCCTCCTTGAATAGCATTGCTGCACCATATAGATAACAGCACTGTGTGCTAACTTTTCCCGGTGAGTGTAGTTCACGGTAGGAGAATGTGGAATGCCGATGAGCCAAGCGAGGTGCCCACAGTGTGATGCTCCAATTGGTGGCCAGAACCATGTTCCAGTTGCAGGAGTGTCGAGAGCAGCTGATATGGACGAGCAGTTTGGGAGAATGAGAATGTGAGTTTCTATGAAGATGTGGCTGGAATCAAGTCAGGTTTTTTTTTAGGATTACAGCCCCTGTTTGTGCCGGGATGTTAGCAACGAGTTGTATAGGTATATATCTAGCATTTATTTTTATGTCTGCGACGGTCTACTGTACCGCTATTTCTTCCAGTTTAGGATATCAATTTTGCTCTCCTATCTTCTTCAATCGACTCATGCATACATACCTTCCTGTATGATTAGTTCTACCATTAGTCAATGAATTACTGCTTTCCAATGCTCAGCCAACGTGGCTTAACATCCAGGAAGATGCAAATATATGTAGGATACACAGATCAGGGAAAGTTAGGCTTGACTAAAAGATGGTTTCGAGATGCACCGATAAAGATAGGAGAAAATAAGAGTGGGCAAACGGGGTCTCTTTTTGTTCTCTGTGCTGAATATTCTACATTATAAGATTTATATTCCAAATGCAGGTACGGTAGTATTAGTAAGAAAATGCGGGGTCTAAATCCCAGACTACCTTTAATCCAACTCTCCTTGTCATGGGGTCTCCTTGGCCAAGTGGTTTGTACCGCGTTGTCCCTTTGACTAGTATATGCAGTATCGTAAGTACAAGCTTCACTGTACTTACCATGTCTGACCATCACAGCTTAATTTCTATGTCTCATATGATATTCGCACTTCATCTCCTTATACCTTCCTCTAAGCTCCCTTTTCTCAGCAAATATATATCTAATTTTCTATCCAACACCAATCTCTCCAAAGCTTCCGTCTCCCTACGATGCTACTCGCACTCGTTAACCCTCTCTCATCATGATATTTTCTGCACCACCCACTTAAGGATAAACCTTAGCGAGCATCGAAGACCTCATAAAGGCTATTCTTATCAATGAGCCCTACCTTCAGGTTCGCCAACATTGCAGACACCAAAAAAGCGGGGAACGAATTGTTTTCAAAGATGGCGATGACCTCTCAGGGCTGGATACGATACAGGACATGATAGACGACCACTTTCAAGGCAATCTCCCTCCCAGAAAAATCAACTTCGCAATCAAGAAGCCTAGTAAGTACCACTCAGCCCGCATATTTGCTAACTGCATAAATTTTATTTTATTTCTACACAAATTTGCTAGCTGTTAAAGCTCCTGTCATCGTTAAAGCTCATTTTGTATTCTACATTGTCCTTGAGGGGCATTCATCAGAGAGTTCACAGGCATTTGTGAGGGGTTAAAGGGCTTGGGTAAATGGATGAAGAATGCAACACCCACTGCAGAGGAGGTGCTGCAAAAGATCATTGAGTACAATGTTTAATAATTGCTGGCTATCATGAAAGTATTGAATTAAGTTTCATGGTTCTGGGCCATACCAAATTCAAATGCGATGGTAGCTTTAGTCTAATTAAAAGACTTTACCGTAATACTACAGTAGACTGCGTAGTTCATGTCATAGTTGTAGTGAAAAGATCTAGTACATATCGAGGGGGAGGGTGGGTCTAGAATAGAAAGTGAAATCCTATATCTGAATATCTGACTCTCTTGCCTTCTCCTCACCCTCCCTGCCCTTTGCACTGGATGAGAATGCATGGAAAAAATTGGTGTTAAACAATTGGAGTTAAACATAGAATTAGGTACAGGAAGCGAGATTAACACTAACTTGGGCAGAGCTATTGGCAGTGATTCAGGCAGCGATATTGAGAACTAGTCTGGTTATTGAGAACAGGATATTGGCCGTGAGATCAGTTAGGCAGCGAAGCAAATTACCAAATCAGTTACATGATGGAAGAACCGGGGGGGATCTTGGTGGTAACACTACACCACAGCTGAACGGTCTCCTCATGACCTATGCCAGTATTACGGCTACCCGTTGGACGAAAGTATAGTAGTACCGCTCACAGCAGACAATTTCGATCCAAGCTAGGACGGGATTAATGTTGGGGCCATGCTCGTATGTGGATTTGGCAAAGAGGGGCGTGAATCTTCAAACCCCACATAAGTTCCCCCCCATTGCCCGCTTTAACTTTTCAACCGCTTGAACCGCAACCTGTGGTAGATTTGCCAATAGATACATTTAAAAGAAATAGGTACAGAGAATAAGGGACAAATATAAAAAAATTAGATGTGGTCACCCAACCGCAGTACCCCTGCAAGCCTTCTAGTGAGTCTAGTGAACACCCCCTGCAACCCCAGCGTCTCCAGCCACAACTCGTGATATATCATGAGCATGGCGATTCTGGCTACAGAGTACTCTCGATACAAGCATATCGTTCGGACCAGGGGAAGTATGCTTGTAACCAATATATTCTTACATCATGAGAAATAGGAAAATATGGAATGAAGCCAGCCAGTCGTAGGAAAGGTTGCGTAAGAAGATGATAAATACAGGGAGAGCATACAAGCAACAAATAGGCAAATGAGAGTAGAAGCGGGGACCTGAGTCCAAGGAGCGGGGGAGGAAGAGGAGGAGCCGGCTCCGGGAGGCCCCAGAAAGTCAGTGATCCTGCGCTGAATATGCTGACGTATGCTGACACCTGCGTTCCATTTCCAGTGTCTTACTATGCTTTTTCTCACGCGTTAGGACCTTTTGTAGCTCATTGATATTGGCTGTGGGTTCAGCTTGAAGTGAGAAGAGGAGTAATCCTCTATATATATATTACTCCGATTCAAACCAACGTTTGATGTGTCGCTCGGTTGCCTTGGGGTTTGCTTCCGCATGTTTTTATAGCTTGACGTTCTAGCTCTGACCAGGCCTAGTGCTGGTGAGCAGAAGATGTGGCAGAAGATGCTATTGTTCAGGAGGTATAGCTCTGCTGGAGGTGAATGCAATTCAGGATAATTTCTTATCGATAATGACCTATTTGTGGTTTAGCGCGCCTCTAGATACAAGCATATGTATGGTAAGCAAAACAATAAGAATATTCTTGTATCCAAAATATGCTCATTTACTATGTGCAGGTATGCTTGTATCGAGAGTACTCTGTAGTACTTTCCCACTATTCCTTGCTTCAATATAGCTAACATATTAAGGCCACTATCATGACTGGCCTGCCTCTCTGCCTGCCTCCGCTTTAACTGACTGCCTGCCTGTTTAACCACTGCCTATCGACTAGCTGATTGCGTCAACTACTGTGCCAGAACTGTTCGAGTTAGTACTCTCCTACCATTCCTTCGCTGCCTGACTAAACTTATTGAGCCTCATCCTGGCTCCAGGCAGCACAAACGTCACACTTCTTCCATCAAACCGGCACGACTACCAGCTAATCCACATAATGAGTGCTAAAGCCCTCGGTAAGCGTGCAGACCTTGAGCAACGTGCGAAGGCTCTTCGGAAGACCTCTACCATCAATACAGTCGAACCTGTCTTACTGCATGACGTCCGTCAGGATACTTCTTATGCATTAAGGGAGGTTATGCGGTATGAGCGAAAATGAGAAAGGTCGCGTATTTTCAACTAGATACAGGATACCCAGAACCCTTCACGGCCCCAATCTCTCACTCCACTCCAATCCGCTTCTCAATGGTATCAGTATAATACACTCTGTCTCCAGACCCACCAGATATGGCGAGAGCGCTCAGCTGATTGATATCATGTAGCAGACAAATTTCTGAATCGATGTGAGCATGTGGATATAAAACCTGAAAATTCCCAAGCAGAGTGAATTACTGATATTGAGAACCCCACTGTGTGTAGATATTCTTACCACATCTGGGACGGGCCCTTCCTACCTTTATACTACAACTACCTACAACGTTCCATTTTTCATATACATTTTTTAAAAAAAAAACTATACAATTTTCCCAGATTCAACCTCTTCTCTACAGATATCTAACACTGTATATCCGTACCGGACCTCCCTAGGCAGGCCTAGGCTCAGCGTAGCTAACAAAATATCCGCGGTTTTAGCCTAATCCCACACACTAGTTATGCACTCTTAGAGTGCCTGTACATACTAAGCCTGAGCTTCGGGAATAGGCCGTGGCTGATGCATGCGATACAACATGCAGACTTTCTTTATGATAATGGAAATTTCCCCCAACAAGAAAACTCGTCAGCGGCTTGCTATGCGCTTTCGCCGAATATGAGCTTAGACCGGATGCAATGTCACAGGTTCGCCTGTACCACGTTCATCCTCAAGCAACTTTTCGGACTCGCAGATGCAACCACTATAGATAAGGAGGCGATCATCCATGTCCTAGACAACATGATCCAGGAAGCGGACACGGAAGTTGAAGTGGTACGCTGACTTGACCTGACCTACACATTTATTCAACTGACAAGGTATTTAAAGCTGACCGCAGGGGATGCCACCGCACATAGGTTAATAGAGCTTTTTGGTTTCCAGGTGGACACCAGATACCTTTGGTCACTTTGTAAGGCAGAGTACTGCAAACTCCCGTCTAAGGACCTACGTACATGATATCTGTTTGTTTCACAATAATATTTGTACTAAGCTATTTGCAGAGCACATGTATGAAAAACTTTATAAAGCAGGCTATGATCAGGATTCAGAAGAGACTTCACAGATACGAATCAATCTAATGATGGTAGAAGCAAGAATTGCAGCTCTTGAACTTATCAAGGAGGAGAAGGAGAAGGAACCTGATCTCAATGAGAAAGTATCAGCTGTTGATAATTCTGTATCATCAATACTCCACCCATCGGCACCAAAGCTTAGGCCTTCAACATCACAGCAGCGGAAACCCCAGGAACTCGTCATTTACCCGGAATTAGATCTAAGTGTGGAGATAGTGAATACAAGTGATGCTGACCATCCTAAAAAGATGAGGATAACCGGTAAGGCTGATTGGGGCATTGCATAAGGTCCTCGTAAATACATCAGCCATGGGAGAGCACTACTTGCCGTTGAAGCGAAGTCGAACACTACATTCAGTTCAGCGAGATGCCAACTACTCACCTACCTCGCCATCATGAAACACCTCAGAAGACAATGACAAAATCAACGATATTGTTCAAGGCTTCTACTCAGATGGCTATCTATATGCCTTCATGGCAATAGACCACAAAAATGCAGTTCTCCAATCTAAGGTATACGATTCCCGCTCTGGTCGCGACCTGCATCTCATTTTCTCTTTGATTGTCTCTCTCTTGAGAACCGCTGCAAAATACCCCCCGAATACAAGCCCTACAAAGGGTGATGCAACGAGATACAATGAGATTCATGATTTTAACAAGAACGTTTTTGTGAAGGTCTATAGTAATAGCTATTGGGATGGGGAGGATGGGGAGGAGGAG
>Ga0307511_10006484_pt1 | contig 11784 bp, 7 predicted proteins | sample 13_EM_MG_FD_200266 | JGI IMG/M metagenome (GOLD analysis project Ga0307511, IMG submission 200266) | Populus trichocarpa ectomycorrhiza microbial communities from riparian zone in the Pacific Northwest, United States - 13_EM | ecosystem: Host-associated > Plants > Roots > Unclassified | place...
TTGTATGGAGGTCTTGTTTGGGCTCCTTACAATTTGTCAAACATCTGGCCCGCCGTCCCTGTCGCTTGGTTATTCAACTACTACATCAAGAGGCGATACCTTGGCTGGTGGTCAAAGTACAACTAGTACGTGTTCTCTCCCTCCCGTCTGACCCAAGTCTTCTGACCGCTCGCTTCCTTTCAGCATCACTACCTCCGCGTTCTCTTGTGCTATCGCTATTTCCGCTCTTGTGACGTTCTTTGCCTTGCAACGGCAAGGTATCGAGATCGCTTGGAGTGGAAACACCCGACCGTTCGAAGGTTGCGACGGAACTGGGTGTGTCCTCCACCCCGTCCCGACAGGAACTCACTTTGGTCCAGGGCCTGGAGAGTTCTGAGATCTCGTTGGTTGGTGGTATCAGATCTTCCTTTTCACTCCTAGTCGTTCATGTTTTTGCGGGTTTCACAGTTTTGTAGTTCTGTTGGTCCGGTTACTACTCGCTGGTATTGGCTGCCGGTTGTAATTCTTCCTTAGGGGGTGTGTCTGTACCGTTCACACTTATTGGAACCTCATGTACGACAATAATGATCGAACGTCTGTCGTGTCCCCCCCTGCCCAGTTTACAACCTTAAGCTTGTCTCCAGTGTAGTATTATAAGGAACGACAAAGAGAAGAAGTGCTACGACACAGCTCGTCTGGAGAAACCGGCTGTGTGTCGGAGTTGGGAGACGGAAAAAACGGTTGATGCGGAGTCGCGCGTTGAAACGTTGATCGCTGGCACCACTTGTCAGAATCTACCTATCGAATTAGACTCCAGCGGAGTGACGTGTTAAATGCTTTGCTTCTCCGACACCCCTTTTGATACACCCACCAGGTCTCAGATTGTATTTGTGCGCCATATGCCAGTTTTATAACATGACCCGAATGGTCGTTTGTCACTCGTGAGATGCGTCGACGTCCTGGAGGTAGCTTCAATCAAGTTCGACTCCCCTCGAGCCACACTTGGTTCGGCCCGGATCTCCACCGGAGCTTTCGCGGTTGTGTTCCCCAACGGAAGGTTTGCGATCCTGATTTGCTACAACCCAGTGGGGACCCAGACTGGTACAGATTTTCGCAGGAAGAGAATTACGACACATTATACGCTAAGGCAACCACCGAGGTAACAAACCCCAGCCAGGAACCGTACGATGCGGTGCCATTGAACACGTCAAAGCCCGTAAGGTTCCCGCGCCTCGTACGATAAAAGATTCGGGAACTTAGAGTCCTCTGTGCGACCATCTATCAACAAGGCCGACGATATGAGTGGGGACGGCCCACACCCTAGGAGCTTTGCTTGCAAATCAGCGTGCGCCTCCCCAATAACTCCTCTCCAATGTCGCAGCGATTCACTCTCGATCCACGAGCACAATATGATACGCACGTCGATGGTATCCAGCGCCCTTTTCCAAGAGATCTAATTGGCACTATTGGTCAGTCCCTTGCTCATCCGAAGAAAACCCGCCAAAATACGTACCTCTGTCAGAACATCGATGTGCGAATGCACATCGATGTGCACCTCACGAGAGAGATCCCCGAGTTTGGCCAATGTCAGATCATACAGGTCGTTCATCGGCCTTTCCAGGGGCGGCTCCCTCTGACTGACGAGATGGCTCAATGCGGTCAGATGTGCTAAACATGTGACACAGCAGGTCCAAATCGTCTCAATACAATTCCTGTCTCCTACACCGATGAATCGTTGTAGGTTCTCCATCAAGACGTTGGAAAATTGGTCCAGTGCAAGAGCCAGGCGGTGAGACGATTCCTGTCGACCGTTCGTGTTCTCAGGGACTAAGGATAGTACGAATCAGTCACGACCCAAGGTGGGACATCCGATTCAGCCTTACAGCTAGTTCTGTGAGAGTCCAGAACTAAGGTCGCGTCCCTGATCAGCAGAATGCTCTGGGTCCGCATGGTCAACGGGCATAGATCAAACAGAGTCGGATACACTCGCTAGACCAGGTCGCTGAGATCATTTCGAGTCCAGCCATACAACAAATGATTCTCACCTGGAGGTCCTGCCGGAATTCCCGATCGATCCTCGGCGTCTTCACCGGTGGCGGCCCATCCAGCGCCAAGTAAAGATAATTCTCCAGGTATATCGTTTGCGAGAGCACCGCGGCGTCCTCACGGACTTGATCCGATAGTTCAGGTGGGCGTCCGTATACTGGCAGGAACCGGAGGTTCCCAGTGTTGATGAATTTGCACACCTTCGAGAGGTAGAACTCAACGCCCGCGGTGAATCCTGTTATGGTGAGAAAGTACAGGAACAACAGTAACGCTTGGACTTTCAGTTTCTGGTCGTCGGATCGGTGGATCTCGATGAGGGTTTCCCAAGCCTTCTGGGAGTATCCTGCTACCAGTTGAACCATAGCAGGTGATTCGTCCGGGGCATCACACATATGTGTCCCAATCGTTTGAAAACCGTATATGAAGTGCCGATTGACCACTGTGTTGGAGGTGTCTCCGCGGAATAGAGCATCCTGTTTCTCCGCTCCGAAATAAACCCCCAGTTTATTCATTCGGCATAGCGACCTCAAGCGGCTAACACATTCCGTTTCAGTTCGCGCGACCCGTTGGGAATTCGAAAGCCAAAACGCACGTACAAGGTCATTTCGAGGTATCCCCCGGCAACGGAGGAAATCTGCACTCGCTCCGGCGGGGTGAGCGATAATGGTACTCTGAGAGACCGAGGTACGGTCCAGAAATGGATCGACGGGAGACCCGCGAAGGAGGATACTGCGGGATATTGGACGTGTCCCGCAGTATTGTGAACGTTTCCTATGACTGAAGCACCCGGGAAGGGTCTCCACCGAAGTTGTGCCATTGGTGTTAGAACTCGCTCACGGTGAGCAAGGAGTTGAGGAAGGGAGGGAGCGGATTCGCCAGAACTGGACCGAACGAGGAGGGGGATGTCCGACGCTGGGCGTGTCCGGGATTCGGAAAATGAGGGCCCGTCGGCGGGTGGTTTCGAATGTAAGGTGCAGACGCTCAGAAGACGAGACGCGTTATCATGCGAAACCGAACTTAGTGCGTTGGTGTTAGTATGACGAGATCGTTGCCGTGGCTCATCTGTGCAATCGCCGTCCCTTCCTCCGTTCACGCATGCCGTACAGGGTCGTTTACCGTCACATCTCTGGTGGACTGGAGTGAACCCTCGTTCCCTGGATTGGACGCTGAACACACGATACTCACTGTCTTCTTCCGTCTGACCGATAGAGAGAGAAAAGCGTTCGTATTACCTCCACGCGCCCCTTTTGGAAAACTCCTCGCGACGACTCACCTACATGGGACGCACGCCTGACCCATGTGTAGAGTACTTCCAACGCCCCTCTTCTTCGCCGAACCGTACCCACAATCTTCGATCCCCATGTCCATACATCTTGCACAACGTGGAGCGTCCGGAGTACATTTCTTTGAGCAACCATGAAGTTGGATGTTATATCCGGGTAACGGCTGATGAGATTCGATATTCCAACGCAAAGTGAGATGGATTTACCACTTTTCGAGCTCTGTGAAGATGTCAATCCTCTGGGCCAAACTTCCGAACGCCTATGCTCACCTACACGCTCCGCACGCTCTTAGTGTCCTGGTTGCCATTGCGTCTAGAGAAATTCACAGGGATAAGGAGACAGCTTGAGAGCGACAGACCTGGGGTACTTAAGGTGTAGCGCTGAGACAGCTGAGAGAAGGAAACACGGGCGGGAGCAGCTCACATCTCGTCACCAACTACGGAACTCCGACGCGCGAGCCGGACCGTGTGAGGTCAGCAACCATTGAGTACTGAGTCCTCGAGTCATTTCTATCACGTCTTGATGAGGGGTGTATATCTAAGTACAAGCATTGTAATTTTTCCTCGCGCGAACCAGCCACTGATCACGTGCTTTTCCTGCTCTTCCATTGAGGTGGTCATGGGTGGTCAAAAAATTTGGGTAACCCTAGTTGCTGAGGCTGAGTGACCAATAAAGCACGAAAAAGCAGATTTTCAGCTTTCCTGATTGGCAGGGTCCTGAGGCCTGAGGGTGAGCAACCCGTCCATTCTTTATATTTTTCTGGACTCGACTCACCCCAAATCGTAGGGTTCTGTACATAGTCCACGCCCGCTGGTCCTGACCCCAGCAGAGCTGAGTTACCAGGCCACGCTGTTAGGGCATGGCTGGTCGCTTTCTTGGCAGTCACTGTGTCCGTCCCTGGCAGTATTTTTCTAATCCGAACTGAATTGGTATCCAAACTGAGTGACTTTCCATGGGATTTTAGAACGGTTTCTAAACTCATAACGTGCCAGTCGTTGTGGATTGAATTGTTTCGAGCCCCAGACCACGGTCGGGGTCCTGACAGTTCCCTTTTCCAGCCAGGATATTCAAGCTTCAGAAAGTTCAAAGGGCCTTGGAAAGTCACTCACTGTTTGCTGACGCGTCCTATGGTTGATACCGCGTGATCGTGAAATCGTCGGATCGCGAGGTCGAAGTCCTCTGTAATCATCGTGATTACAGATGGATCCAATCCAGCTATGATCCAAGTATGCGCTGATCTTGCCTATGGCCGGTCCCGCTGACCGTTTAAGTCTTCATCGCCCCCGTCCTCGACCTCAGACTCAGGTGTTGAACACACCCGCGTTGGAGATTGTTGGAGATTTGATCCCCAATCCAGTCTGAGCCGCCACGCGAGCATCAGCGAGCCACACACTTCTAGACACAGGAAAGACAACCACATCCGGCGCCCAGAATGAGAAGATATCGAGACCCAGGGATCGATCAAGCAAAGCTCCCGGAATACCGACGGGTCCACTGGGCCGAGGCGGGACTCGGAGGTTTCCAGAAAATCGATTTACTGGACAACGTCGGGTCCGATATTCAGCGAACCGTGCCTCACACTCACAGGCGGTTTGTCGGAGTACCACGGACCCGCGCCCACACTACGGGTCCCTGGCGTTGCCCGCTTGCGCGAGTTGCTCTACTGCACGATGGAGGTGAGTAAACACTGCCCACGATTGGCTGGACAGGCTCTTCCTCTGTGAGAAACGCGCAAGCTAAAGGAAATTGTCTGGGTCCAACGTCCGCGTGCGATAATTTGAGTAGAATTCCTCTCCGTGTCAAGAAAATTTATCGTATTGTTACAATGAGTGGTGGGAATGCGACAGGTGGTCTAAATACTGGCGATTAGACCTGAGACTCGTCGTGACGACTACTAATCGAACCGTTGGGGGTACCTGGTGGCGTGAGTCCCCCACGTTCATCGAGGAAATACCTGCGAACGTGTCATTAGTACTATCCTCCTCTCAAGAAAGTTGGACCCACCGCTGAAACACCGAAGTAGCCCAGAACACAGCATTGGACACCGCCTCTGTCCGCCGTGGATTATACAGGGAGAGATACGGAATCTTTTCTTGACCGCTCCACTCATATATCCCTTCACCCGTCTCACCTCGAGTACTAACGAGACTCCTGACAATCGTCTCCAGCTTGCAGAGTGCCAATCCCTTCCTCTTCCTCTCCCAATCGGAAGGGACACGCTCAAGTCCCCCATCATCAAAGTAGTTGCTTGCCGCGTCGATCAGGGCCTTTTTTTGTCCGTCACCCCCACCCATCCGGGAGAGGAGACACACGAGATCCGTGATCAGGTAGACAGCCTTCCATCGCGTCCGCCAGTCGGTGCCGTCGATGACGATGTTCTGTACTAAATCAAGGAAGCCGTTCTTCCATTCTTGTCCCATGGCCTCGGATTGGTGGTGCAGGGCAAAACGCAGAACAGCCACCACAAGGATGTTCGTGTCCAAAACTCTGTCGACCGCGATTCCCTGCTGTTGATCGCGAGTAATAAATAAGTCAGCCACTTTCCAAAGCCCTTGGTTCCTCCCTTCAGCCACGTATGAGAGTGCGATGGCGAGTGAGTATAGATACGGTAGCCTGTAATTCGGGTGTTGGCGTACGAAATCGAACGTGCCGTCGGTGGACGATGGGTTGGTGCAAATGTTTCGTGCAGTTCGGTAATCAAGGCTGCGTTTCCAAATAAATCCCAGAACAGGGCCGCCCGCTGCGAGTAACGCTTCTAGGGTGGCGGCATTTGCGTCAAGGAACCCTTCTATGCATCGCTGGTCCGCCTTGATGGAATGAGGTAACCCATCGTAAATGTCACCAAGGCGCGTAAGAGGACGATTCTTCCCTGGTAGTAGGAATCTTGGCCCGTAGGTGATGGCACGGAGCCGAACAGTCAACACCTCCGCACCCTTTAAGTCGCCCTCTCCACTGTATTTTCTCCAGGACTCCGCAGAATCGAGGAGGGCGAGAGCGACAGATGGACCTTCCTCAAATACCCTTGGGTTGCTTCTCTGCGTTATAGCCACGAAGAAGCACAAGGCGTTATGGAGTCTGAGGGTGCCCGGATTCGGTTGGCCATCGAGTGCCCCCAGGCAATCTACGACGAGCGAAGCGGCGGTGGTGGGGTCACCATGTCTGTGGAGAGTGTTGTAGAACGCGGCAAATAGGCATTGTAGGTATCCTGATAAAGCCTTGTCCAGAACCTGATCGGATGTGTCAGAGTCCCAGCTCCAGGTGGTGAAATCTGGGATTAAGTTGAGGTTAGGTGGGTTGGGATGGAGGTTAAAACATGTGAGCGTCGCCGCATGGAGTCCACGAATAATGCGCTGGAGGTCTGGCACCCCAACCGACTGTATATTCGAATCAAGTCGGTTGACGACGTCGCGGATCCCCTCCGTCGATGGGCAAAGCCACAGTGCTGAAACAGCTCTCGTCCAGTCCCCGTCGGTGGTGGCAGGGGGGAAGTGAGGTGAGAGCTTGTCAGCGATGGTAGCATTTCGAAAGAGGATTCTTTGGTAGTGTTCCCCGTCCCCAAATGCTCGGTCCATCTCCCTCGCGAGGACCGTGGTACAGTGGTCAAATATCGGCTGTTCGTCGTCACTAACATAATCATCCTCCAGGATAGAGGACAGGGATAAGACGAGGAGCCTGATGATAGCACGGTCCAGTGGTTTCCCATCATTGTATCGCCGCTCCCCAAGCTCCTGCAGGATTTCCCTGACCTCGTCCTTGCTCAACGGCGTATTTAACAACCAAAACAATGCACGCTGGTGGATCCCTTTGTCCCGATCCGAGTGACCAACCTTCAACTTGTTCAGCTCGTTGAATGGGTTCTGATCTGGCCGAAATGTTGGGAATATAGGGAGGAAAGCGATTTTTTTCCACGCAGCGCGGAGGTATCGTCTGGATTTTCTGCAAGCGTGTTTGAGGAAGAGGGTTAAACGCCGTATCCTGAAGGGATTGAAGGAGGCGGGGAACCAGGATGAGCTTCCCATTGGGAGGAGGTTTGCTACCCACGAGAAGGCGCGAGGGCGGCGAATGAAGCGGAGAGACTCGGCGGCGTGCCAGATCCAGCCGACGAAGAGCAGGACGACTTCGGAGGCAGAAGTGGGGAAGGGAGCGTTCGTGAAAACTGGAAGCAAGGTGACCACCACATAGCTCGACACTATGACCAAGCTCGACACTCCGACGATGAGTCCGAGCTGCTTGTTCACGTCCCGCAGCCGCAACCAGAGGCCGGAGAGGAACAGAAAGAGCGAAAGGTGGAGGAAGAGTGGGATTACAGCTATGATGAGGTGCATTTTCCAACATTTCATGGCCTCGAACCGTCGTTGTCTCTTCTCTGCCATCTCTTCGTAGTCTTCCGCCTGAACACCGTCGGGTAAGAAAGCACACCACTCCAGACAGAGGATAGCCCAAGTGGTGGCAGCCAGGCTGAACATGATGCTCAGGAACCAGAGGCTACTGACCGTCAGGATTGATGACGACGGGTTTGGTGGAGGCATTTCGGTGGTTGAGTTTGTGATGGACTGCTCGACGAGAATACGGAGGAGTGCCGTTCCAGCGTCTTCACCGAAATCTGACATCGCATCGAGGACGAACGCAGTGACGATTCCGGTGAACAAGGCGGCCTTGATGGAAGTCAGGACCAATAATGCTTTTGGTGTGTGAGGTGCACCCACGAAAATCAAGAGATTGTTCATGTTCGCCTTCCACTTTTCCATCGTTCGCCGATCCCATTCTTCCGCGATCGTCACATACTTGTACCATATGGACTCAGGTTGAGCGGCGATTGCAGCTAGTGGAGGAGAAACCGGATCAACAATTAGCTTTCCAGCGCAAGCTAAGCCAGTTCACGGAGAAGTGTACCAGTTGGCTGGAATGATAGAACCTTTGGCATGTTACTGGAAGATCGTTCTGCAGACTCTGAGGCTGTTTTAAGTCCTCTGCGACGGTGTTATCCAGGGAGGAGGTAAATTACCAGGTTTTTTGCCATTCTTGACCTCTTTATCCCTGGGTTGCTTTGGAGGGTTAGTCCCTATCGAGAGCATGTTAGCATGTCACCGACAAAGAAGTAGACGACGGGACCATTTATGGGGGCTTCCTGGATCACTTCGAGGGGGGGCAACGACATAACTGAGGCAGGGTATGAGCGGGGGCCGGCAGGGCATACATATCCAGATATACCTTGCTATTTAGTAAAAACACAGCGGCTAGTGTGAGAAACCTGGATGAGTAAGTGCATTGGCCCGTACGGCCGAGATACTGTCGAGGCTCATCTGAATGGATGACGCGCATATCGGGGATCTACCTGACGAGAACAGTCCCATTTTGGTAAGCGGAGAGCACACCGCCGGCCACGCGAGAAAGGCTTCGTTCCGCTGCTTGAAGTTTGGGTTAATTACGTACGTTCTCGTAGGCTGAAATCCAACCTCGAGTTCAGGGGAGAAAGGGAGTTCCGAACCAACACTGGGACTCGGTCGGGGACCATGGGCAGGATCGTCACTTCCCGGATCGGCCGAAACCGCGCAAGCCCATACCCTGACAGGTTTTGAACGGGAGCACTAATCCGCTCCTAGTAAGTACGTATACGTGGGCCACCTATTCAAGGTAAACCTGTATACATGGAGCGAGAATGGTCGTAGAACACACCTAGTCCTCACCTAGCACACTGGGGGCGACTACACGTTACTGGATGGGGCTTGGCTGAGCATTCCGCACAAAATGCGTATCGAGGATTTCGTTCTGGGCTCTGAAACAATGGTTGCCTGATCGTGTGCGCTCTTTAGGCGCTCATTATCTATGTAAGCATACGCCATTGGGTGATCTCTTAGATTCTCACACTCGCATACACTGGAGATGAACGAAGTAGTATAACGGCCAAAACGCGTGACATAACGCTCGGCACCCGAAGCACAAAGTACGGATTGGGGGCGGGAGTGGGGGGAACGATAGACCCCAACACCTCCACGGGTCGAAAATTGTAGTGTCCACAAACACCAGTAAAACGAACAGAAAACCTCACCCTCCGACGTACCCGGTCACACCCAGGCGGTCTTTACGCCGCTCTCGCTGAAGCTAAAACAGGATCAATCGACCTGCCGAGAGGGCTCGAATTAACTCAAAGCAGGGGGTTAACATTGCCCGGAAGCGATAGTCGCGCATGGCCGGGAAAGCAGATGTAGTACTTGTTGAGGTCGGGAATCTTCAAACTCAGGTCATGGAGTTGTATCGTAGAGCCTTCAGCGACCCGTTTGTGTTTCCTTCCGGAGCGCCTCAAGTAGTGATCCTGTTTTGATACCTTACCGAGTGGATGGGCTGACTAGGTTACCGGTCCGCCGGGATTTGGAGTCGGGGCCGGTTGATGCCGCAATGCCGGGCTGCCGACCCCAATACGAGCAAAAGGTAAATAACGAACCGCTGTACGGGACGGACGCAGTGGAAAGGCTGAGACCATCCTATCCTGGACCGGAGTGTTTCGTCTCTTCCTAAACGTAGTCACTCCAACCCCCTGTATAAAAAGTTGCAGAACCCCGGCTAGGCTCCAATTTCCAGGAACATACCGAGTGATAGGGTCATGGGAGTCGTGGTATGGAAAAAGAACCATGCTTATCTCAAAACAGGATGGACGAACTCAGCTATCGCCCGAGCGATTTGCGATGAGAAGAGGCAAAGATCCAGGATACTGCCTTGGCAAAGCACTCCAAATCCCGGGGGACTGGGGCTCCCAGAACACTCCTTGCAGCGAAAAATCTCGGATACAATATCCGCATCGCAACTTCCAGACGTAGCAAGATTTTGTATCTGCACACGGTACCGCGGCCTGGAATGTCCGCGCGAGCGGATGAAAACCGATGAGCTCAAGGAAGCTGTATCCGAATTTCTGTTCGTGGCTGAAGGCCCGACTGAGATAAAATCTCTGCCCGCGTCATTAAAATCTACAGTATTGTTGTATCGAGCGACGGGAAAGTGATGAGTGGGTGTGAGGGGTTTTCGAGACGTTGATAATTAGATCTTTAGACCTGAGACTCGTCGGAACGACTACTGATCGAGTTATGGGGGGTGTCTGTCGGTGCGAGCTCCTCGTCGTGTTCGTCGAGGATGTACCTGTGAACGGGTTATCAGAACCACTCTACTCTCAATAGCAGGCCTTACCGCTGAAACATTGAAGTAACCCAGAGTACGGCATTGGCCACCGGTTCAGTTGAAGCCCGCCGTGGATTGTACAGGGAGAGATATGGGATGTTCTCTCGACCACTCCACTCGTATACACCTTCGTCCGTTTCGCCTCGAGCGCTGACGAGACCCCTAACCCTTGCCTCCAATTTGCAAAGCGTCAAACCCTTCCTCTTCTTCTCCCAATCGGCCGGGACACACCCAAGTCCACCTTCCTCCAGGTAGTTACTCGCCGCATCGATCAAGGATTTCATCTCCCCGTCCCCCCCACCCATCCTGGAGAGGAGACACACGAGATCCGTAATGAGATAGATCGCTTTCCATCGCGTCCGCCAATCTGTGCCGTCAATGACAATGTCCCGCAGTAAATTGAGGAAGGCCTCCTTCCGTTCCTGTCCCACGGCTTCGGATTGGTCATGTAGGACAAAACCTAGAACGGCCACCACAAGAATATTCGTGTCTAAGGCTCTGTCGACCGTGATTCCCTCCCGCCCATCGCGAGTTACGAACAAGCCGGCCACCTTCCAGAGCTCCATGCTCCTTTCGGTCGTGTATGAGAGTGCGATGGCGAGTGAATATAGGTATGGCAGCCTGTAGTTCAGGTGTTGGCGTACGAAGTTAATGGAGGCATCGCGAGTGAACAACGAGTTGGTGCAAATGTTTTTCGCCGTCTGGTAGTCTGGACTACGTCGCCAGGCAAACACCGTAAAATGGCCACCCACTGCGAGTGACGCTTCCAGGGCGGCTGCGTTTGCGTCGAGGAACCCTTCTAAACATTGCTCGTTTGTCTTGATGGGATCAGGTAGTCCGGCGTAGAGGTTGCCGAGGCTCGTGAGAGAGCAGCTTTCTATCGAGACCAAGGGCTTTGGCCCATGCGCGATGGCACGGAGCCGCGTGGCTAATACCTCCGCATGCCTTGGGTTCCCCTCGCCTCTCAATCCTCCGTAGGATTCCGCAGATGCAAAGAGGGCACGAGCGACAGATGGTCTTTCTTCGGATACCTCGCGATTACTTCTCCGCATCACGGCTATAAAAAAGCACAGGGCGTTGTGCAGTTTGAGGGTGTACCGCTCCGGTTGGTCATCAAGTACCTTTAGACAATCGGTGACGAGCGACGTGGCAGTGGTTGGGTCGCTGCATCTCACGAGGGTGTTGTAGAATGCGGCGAGTAGGCCTTGCAAGTATCCCGACAAAGCATCGTCCAGACCTTGATCGGATGAGCCGGAATCCCAGCTCCAGACTCCGAAATCTGGTATTAACTCGTGGTTGAACTCCT